>Ga0187776_10000001_pt1 | contig 233432 bp, 206 predicted proteins | sample 0216_BV02_MP12_2_FD_132426 | JGI IMG/M metagenome (GOLD analysis project Ga0187776, IMG submission 132426) | Tropical peat soil microbial communities from peatlands in Department of Meta, Colombia - 0216_BV02_MP12_20_MG | ecosystem: Environmental > Terrestrial > Soil > Wetlands > Peat...
GCGCGCCTGGGGGCAGTTCACCTCTGCGGCGAGCGGCGTGGTGACCATGAGCCTGCAGGCGCTCGACGGCCGACCGGCGTCGGCTTTCAACTTCGCCGGCACGGGCACCAGCAGCGCCAACGACGCCACCGCGAGCGCCTATACCGTGAGCGTTCCGGCGGCGCTGTCGATCCCATCGCTGAGCCCGGGGTTCCCGATCGCATTCGACGGCTTCGTGACGCCCTTCCGATCCGCGCCGCCGGATTTCGCCGCCGAGACGCTGGTGGATTTCTCGAGCGTCAACGCCCGGCTGCACCTCGAGTGGATGGAGCCGGGCCCGACGGCGCCCTTCGTGTCGCCGCTGAGTCCGACCAACGTCATGATGACCCAGGCGACGGTGCAGAGCGCCGCCGAGCACGTCATCTGGATCGGCCCGGCGAAGCTCGACCCGGGGAGCGCGAGTGGCGGGCTTACATTCGTACCGAGCACCACTGCCTCCCACCTGCTCTTTGCCATCGGGCATCGCAAGGACTGGCAGTTTCAGGTGTACACGAGTTTCAGCGACTTCATCACCGCGCTTTCCGGTGACCTGAATGGGACTACGGCGCTGAACGCGATCGCAGCGTCCGGCCCCTACGATCCCAGCACCGGGGTCATGACGGTCAGCTTCATGGCGGTCGTGCTGAGCGACTGAGCCGGCCAGGGAGCATCACGCCCGGCGGTCGCGGCCGGGTCTTCGTCACGGGGCGGAGCAGCATCGGAAGCTGTCCCGCCCCGCAGAGCTGTCCCGCGGGATCGATGTGCTAGCCTTGTCGCATGTACACGCAGGCGCTCGACACCCACGGGCGCGAGCCGGTCCCGGCACCGGCCGCGGACGGCAGCGAGGCGGCAGCGCGCTTCCAGGCGCGCATTGACGCCGAGGAGAAGATCGAGCCCAAGGACTGGATGCCGGACGCGTACCGCCAAACGCTGATCCGGCAGATCTCCCAGCATGCGCACTCGGAGATCGTCGGCATGCTGCCGGAGGGCAACTGGATCACGCGCGCACCGACCCTGCGGCGCAAGGCGGTGCTGATCGCCAAGGTCCAGGACGAGGGCGGGCACGGCATGTACCTCTACAGCGCGGCCGAGACGCTCGGCATCTCGCGCGCGCAGATGCTCGAGCAGCTGCTCTCGGGCGCGGCGAAGTACTCGAGCATCTTCAACTACCCCACGCTCACCTGGGCGGACGTCGGCGCGATCGGCTGGCTGGTCGACGGCGCGGCGATCATGAATCAGATACCGATCTGCCGCTGCTCCTACGGGCCGTACGCGCGCGCGATGGTGCGCATCTGCAAGGAGGAGAGCTTCCACCAGCGCCAGGGCTTCGAGATCATGCTGCGGCTCGCCCAGGGGAGCCCCGCCCAGCGCGTCATGGCGCAGGACGCGCTCGATCGCTGGTGGTGGCCGTCGATCATGATGTTCGGCCCGTCGGACGCGGATTCGAAGCACACCGCGCAGTCGATGCGCTGGAAGATCAAGCGCTTCAGCAACGACGAGCTGCGCCAGAAGTTCATCGATATCACGGTGCCGCAGGCCCGGTTCCTCGGGCTCACGATCCCGGACCCCGCACTGCGCTGGGACGAGGCCCTGCAGCATTTTGTCATCGGCCCGATCGACTGGAACGAGTTCCACGCGGTGCTGAAGGGCAACGGACCCTGCAACCGGGAACGGCTCGAGGCGCGCCGCGCGGCTCACGAGGCGGGCGCGTGGGTGCGCGCGGCCGCGGCGGCGCACGCGGTGAAGCAGGCGGTGCGCGAGCGCGCGGGCTCCGCGGGCCAAGCGAGGCAGGCATGACTGACGCGACCCGGGATCCGTCCACGGCCGACTGGCCGTTGTTCGAGGTCTTCATCCGCTCGCGCTCCGGGCTCGAGCACAAGCACGTCGGCAGCCTCCACGCGGCGGACGCGCGCATGGCCGTCGAGCACGCCCGCGACGTCTATACGCGGCGGCAGGAGGGCGTCAGTATCTGGGTGGTACGCTCGGTGGACATCGTCGCCTCCGACCCGGAGGAGGCGGACGCGCTCTTCGAGCCGGCGCGCGACAAGGTGTACCGGCACCCGACCTTCTACGCGATTCCGGACGAGGTGAAGAACCTGTGAGCGCGCCGGCCGCAGCGCCCGCTGGGACACTCCCGGAGGCGCTGTTCTGCTACGTGCTGCGGCTCGGCGACACGAGCCTCGTGCTGGGACAGCGTCTCGGCGAGTGGATCGGCCATGCGCCGGCCCTGGAGGAGGATCTGGCGCTCGCGAACCTGGCGCTGGACCTGATCGGCCAGGCACGGCTGCTGCTCAGCTACGCGGGCGAAATCGAAGCTAAGGGGCGCGACGAGGACGCGCTCGCGTACCTGCGCGATGCGCCCGAGTTCGTCAATCTGACCCTCGCCGAGCAGCCGAACGGCGACTTTGCGCACACCATCGTGCGGCAGTGGCTGATCGATGCCTGGCAGCTCGAGATCTACGCGGGGCTGGCCGCGTCCGCGGATACGCGGCTCGCGGCCATCGCCGCCAAGGCGCTCAAGGAGACGCGCTACCACTACCGCTTCAGCAGCGGCTGGCTGGTGCGTCTCGGTGACGGCACGGCGGAGAGTCAGGCGCGCACGCAGCAGGCAGTGGGCTCGCTGTGGCGCTTCACGGGGGAGCTGTTCGCTTCCGACGAGATCGATGAGCGCGTGGCCGCGGCCGGGCTCGCACCCCGACTCGCCGCGGCCGCCGATCGCTGGGGCGCCCGCGTGGAGGAGGACCTGCGCCAGGCGACGCTGGTGCGCCCCGAGCGGCAGCCATATCCCTGGCACGGCAAGCGCGGTGTGCACACCGAGCACCTCGGTCACCTGCTCGGCGAGATGCAGCACCTGCAGCGAAGCTATCCGGGTGCAGGCTGGTGAGTGCCGCCGCGCCCAGCGCCGAGGCGGGCGGCGGTGTCCGCACGGCTGCGGAGCAGGGAGTATGGGATCTGCTTTCCGGGGTTCCGGATCCGGAGATTCCGGTACTCAGCATCGTGGACCTCGGCATCGTGCGCTACGTGCGCAGCGGCCCGGACCGGCGGCTGCACATCGGCATTACGCCCACCTATAGCGGCTGCCCGGCGACCGAGGCGATCCGCGCCGCGACCCGCGCCGCCCTTGATGCGGCGGGCTACCGGGAAGCCTGTCTCGAGGAAGTCCTCTCACCTCCCTGGACGAGCGACTGGGTGACCCCCGCGGGGCGTGCCAAGCTCGCGGCTTTCGGCATCGCACCGCCGCCCTCCGCCGCCGACGCGGGGCGGCGCGCATCCGCGCCGGTGGGCTGCCCGAGATGCGGCAGTCTCGCGACCGAGCGGATCAGCGAGTTCGGCTCGACGCCTTGCAAGGCGCATTACCGCTGCAACTCCTGCCACGAGCCCTTCGATCACTTCAAATGCATCTGACATGTTGAAGTTCCATGCACTGCGGGTCGAGAGCATCAGCCCGGACGCGGAAGACGCGGTAGCGATCACGCTCACGGTGCCCCTGGAGCTGCGGGCCGAGTACCTCGGTGCCGCGGGGCAGCACGTGGTGGTGCGCGCGCACATTGCGGCGGAGGAAGTCCGCCGCACCTACTCGCTGGTGAATGCGCCGGGGGAGTGGCCGCTGCGCATCGTGCTGCGGGTGCACGCGGCGGGGAAGATGTCGCGCCATCTCGCCGAGCAGCTGCGCGCCGGCGATGCGCTGGAGGTGCTGCCTCCCAACGGCAGCTTCACCCCGCGCGCGGCGCCCGCGCGCGGCGCCAGTTACGTGGCCTTCGCCGCCGGCTGCGGTATCACCCCGGTACTGTCGGTGGCGCGCACGCTGCTCGCGGCGCCGGAGACGCGGGTGATTCTCTTCTATGGCAATACCGGCAGCGCGCGCACCATGTGTCTCGAGGAGCTGCTCGCCCTCAAGGACCGTTACCTCGGCCGCCTGTCGCTGCACTTCGTCATGAGCCGCGAGCCGCAGGAGGTCGGGCTCTACAACGGCCGCATCGATGCGGCGCGCGCGCGCGAGCTCGCCACCGCGTTCTTCCGGCCGGCCGAGGTCGCGGAGTATTTCGTGTGCGGGCCCGGCGACATGATCGAGCAGGTGGGGGCGACGCTGCGGGCGCTCGGAGTGGACGCGGCGCGCATTCACGCCGAGCACTTCACGGTGGCGAGTGCGGCTGAGCCGGCCGTGAGCGCGGACACAGGGCGCGCGGCGGCTGCCGCGGGCTCCGCCATCGCAGGCGCTGCCACCCGCGCCGAGGTTACCATTCACATGGACGGACGCCGCCGCTCCTTCACGATGCAGATGGACGATGAGACGGTTCTGGAGGCGGCCGCCCGGGCCGGCATCGAGCTGCCGTTTTCCTGCCGTGCCGGGGTGTGCTCCACCTGCCGCACCAAGGTCGTGCGCGGCACGGTGGCAATGGCACAGAACTACGCGCTCGAGGACTGGGAGCTCGAGCAGGGTTACGTGCTCGCCTGCCAGTCGCGCGTCACGAGCACGGCGCTCGAGCTCGATTATGACGAGAAGTAGGCACGCGGCGCAGGCGCGCCGGGAGTTTCTCCTTGAGCTACCAGAGCATTCTGTTCGAGATCAGTGCCGGCATCGCCCGGTTGACGCTCAATCGCCCCGAGCGCCTCAACAGCTTCAACACCGAGATGCATGCCGAGGTGCGCGCGGCGCTCGCCGCGGTCCGCTCGTCGGAGGCGCGCGTGCTGGTGATCACCGGAGCGGGGCGCGGCTTCTGCGCCGGCCAGGACCTCAACGACCGGGCGGTGGCCCCGGGGGGTGAGACCCCGGACCTCGGCGAGTCGATCGAGAGGAATTACAAGCCGCTGGTGCTGAGTCTCCGGGCCCTGCCGCTGCCGGTGATTGCCGCCGTGAACGGCGTCGCTGCCGGCGCCGGCGCCAACATCGCCCTTGCCTGTGACCTCGTGATCGCGGCGCGCTCGGCGAGCTTCGTGCAGGCCTTCGCGAAGCTCGGGCTCGTGCCCGATTCGGGTGGGACATGGTTCCTGCCACGCAGCGTCGGTACGCCACGCGCGCTCGGGCTCGCGCTGCTCGGCGAGAAGCTCGCGGCCGAGCAGGCGGCGGCCTGGGGGCTCATCTGGCGCTGCGTGGAGGATGCCGAGCTCGGCGCAGTGGTCGAGACGCTCGCCGAGGGCTTCGCCGCCGCCCCGACGCGCGGGCTCGCGCGCAGCAAGCAGGCGATCTACGAAAGCTGGGGCCGCTCGCTCACCGAACAGCTCGACGTCGAGCGCGACTACCAGGCCGAGCTCGGACGTACGTTAGATTACACCGAAGGCGTGGCCGCATTCGCCGCGAAGCGCACGCCGCGCTTTCTCGGGCGGTAGTATGAAGCGCGGCATCGGGGTCGTGCCGCGCAGGTCGTTCGTGCTGACCGATGGGCAACTGACGTGAGCGGGTCAAGCGAGGAGCCGCAGCAGCTCGCCGAGCGCGCAGCGCAGGCACTCTATCAGCGCGATCGTGCCTCACAGGCCCTCGGCATGCGCCTCCTCGAGGTGGCGCCCGGCCGGGCGCGCGTCGCGATGACCGTGCGGCCCGATATGATCAACGGCCACGAAGTCTGTCACGGCGGGATCGTGTTCGCGCTCGCCGACAGTGCCTTCGCCTTCGCCTGCAATTCCCACAACGAAAGCACGGTGGCGGCGGCCGGCGCGATCGATTTCCTCGCCGCGGCGCGCGCCGGCGATGAGCTGACGGCCGATGCGATCGAGCTGTGGCGTACCAAGCGCAACGGCATCTACGAGATCACCGTCACCAACCAGCGTGGCGAGCGCGTAGCGCTGTTCCGCGGGCGCTCGTACCGCATCGACGGACAGGTGACGACGAGTGAGGAGTGAGGCCATGCAGCTTCAGAGTTACGCCGCGGGCCGGTGGCATACGGGCGCCGGCGCCGGGGCGGCTTTGCGGGATGCGACCACGGGCGAGGTGATCGCGCAGGCGAGCGCCGAGGGACTCGATACGGAGGCGATGCTCGCCTGGGCACGGGATGTCGGGGGCCCGAATCTGCGCCGGCTCTCCTTTCACGAGCGCGCCGCGCTCCTCAAGGCGGTCGCCAGGGATCTGAGCGAGCACAAGGACGCGTACTATCCGCTCTCATTCGCGACCGGTGCCACGCGCGGCGACTCCTGGATCGACATCGACGGCGGCATCAGCACCCTGTTCGTATACGCGAGCAAAGGCACACGCGAGCTGCCCAACAGCCGCGTCTACGTGGACGGCGGCGTCGAGGCGCTGTCGAAGACCGGCAGCTTCGTCGGGCAGCATCTGTGCGTACCGCTCGAGGGCGCGGCGGTGCACATCAACGCCTTCAACTTCCCGGTGTGGGGCATGCTGGAGAAGCTGGCGCCGACCTTGCTCGCAGGCGTGCCGGCGATCGTGAAGCCGGCGACCCAGACGTCCTACCTCACCGAGCGGGTCTTCCGGCGGATCCTCGAGTCGGGAATCCTGCCTGAGGGAGCGCTGCAGCTCATCTGTGGCGGGGTCGGGGACCTGTTCGGGCACCTGAACTGTCAGGATGTCGTGTCGTTCACGGGTTCCGCTGGCACGGCCTTGAAGCTCCGCCAGCATCCCGTCGTCGCGGCCCAGTCGGTGCGCTTCACGGCGGAGACCGATTCGCTCAACTCCTCGATTCTCGGCCCCGATGCCGCACCCGGCTCGCCCGAGCTCGACCTGTTCGTGCGCGAGGTGGTGCGCGAGATGACGGTCAAGGCCGGCCAGAAGTGCACCGCCATCCGCAAGGCGATCGTGCCCGCGGCGCGCGCTGCCGACGTCATCGACGCGCTGCGCGCCGCGCTGGAGAAGGTGGTGGTGGGCGATCCACGCCTCGAGCAGGTACGCATGGGGCCGGTCGCCTCGTTGAGCCAGCGCCGCGAGGTGACCGAACAGCTCGCCAAGCTCGAGCAGGAAGCCGAGGTGGTCGTGGGGGCAAGGGAGCAGCTGAAGACGCTCGGTGCGGACGCCGAGCGCGGCGCTTTCATGGCGCCGACGCTGCTCTACTGCCGGGACGCCGCGCGGGCCCGCGCCATCCACTCGGTCGAGGCGTTTGGTCCGGTGTGCACCCTGGTGCCCTACCGCGACACGGACGAGGCAGTCGCGCTGGCGCGGCGCGGCGGGGGAAGCCTCGCAGGCTCGGTGTTCACGGCGGACGACGCGGTGGCGGCCCGGTTGGTCCTGGGACTCGCGCCATTCCACGGGCGCATCGTGGTGGTGAATCGTCACTGCGCCAGGGAATCGACCGGGCATGGATCGCCGCTGCCGCACCTGGTGCACGGCGGTCCCGGACGAGCCGGCGGCGGCGAGGAGCTGGGCGGCATCCGCGGCGTGATGCACTATCTGCAGCGCACGGCGCTCCAGGGAACGCCGGATGTCATCACGGCCGCGAGCGGGCGCTGGACGCGCGGTGCGCGCGAGCTCGACCCGGGCGTGCACCCTTTTCGCAAGCCTTTCAGCGCGCTCGCGCTCGGCGACACGTTCCACTCGGGGGAGCGCGAGGTCACGGTCGAGGACATCGAGCGCTTCGCGGCGCTCTCGGGCGACAGGTTCTACGCCCACATGGACGAGGCCGAGGCCGCCCGTAATCCACTCTTCGGCGGGCGCGTCGCGCACGGCTACTTCCTGGTGTCGGCGGCCGCGGGGCTGTTCGTCGATGCGCCCTACGGGCCGGTGCTCGCCAACTACGGGATCGACGGCCTGCGCTTCGTCAAGCCGGTGAAGCCCGGCGATCGCATCCGCGTACGCCTCACGTGCAAGGAGAAATCGCTGCGCGCGGGCGCCGGCTACGGCGAAGTGCGCTGGGACGCGGCGATCACCAACCAGGATGGCGAGGCGGTCGCCAACTACGACGTCCTGACCATGGTGAGCGAGAAGGCCATTCCGGACGCCTGAGGCCCGCGGCCGCGAGTCTCACAGGGCCCGCGCCGGCGCACCGAACAGGCGAAAGGCGTGTCCGCGCGTCGAGACCGCCTTGACGAGTGCCCACACCGCATCCCCGGGCGCGAGCCGGAGCGCCGCCCGGGCACCCTCGGTGATGCGCGCCAGCACGATCGGTCCACCGACGTCGACTTTCACCAGCACGCTCGCCGCCTCCTCGGGAGTGATCTCGGTGACCGTGCCGCGCAGGGCGTTGCGCACGCTCAGGCCGTGGATGGGCTCCGTCGCGAGGATGATGTCGCGCGCCAGGAGCTGCACCCGCACGCGCGCGCCCGCTGTGACCTCCCGCAGGCTCACCTGGAGCTTCCCGGAGCCGATGGCGAGCTCCACCGTGCCACCCGCCGTGTCGACCGCGGTCACCAATCCGTCGAGCACCGCGCCGACCAGGTCGGGCGCGACGACGGCGCGCAGCTCGGGGCGGAGGCTCATCTCATCGACCCGGCCGGCCGCCAGCACCTCACCGTGCTCGAGCAGCACGAGGTAGGTCGCGAGGCGCAGCACCTCATCGAACTGGTGACTCACGTACACCATCGGGATGGACAGCCAGTCGCGCAGCCTCTCGAGGTAGGGCAGCACCTCCTCACGGCGGGCCACATCGAGCGATGCGAGCGGCTCGTCGAGCAGCAGCAGCTGCGGCTGTGAGAGCAGCGCGCGGCCCAGGGCGACGCGCTGGCGCTCGCCGCCGGAGAGCTGGTGCGGCCGACGGGCGAGCAGCGGCCCGAGGCCGAGCAGCTCCACCACTTCCTCGAAGCGGATGTAGTGGGAAACCGCGCGGGCGCGCTTCTCCCCGTAGGACAGATTTCCCGCGACGCTGAGGTGCGGGAACAGCCGCGAGTCCTGGAACACGTAGCCGATGCGTCGCCGCTCCGGCGCGACCGCGATGTGACGCTGCGTATCGGTCAGAACGCTGCCGGTCAGCTGCACTTCACCCTCATCGGGCGGCAGCAAGCCCGCGATCATATCGATCAGCGTGGTCTTGCCGCTGCCGGATCGGCCGAAGAGCCCGATCACGCCGGGCGTCGGAGCCGCGAAGGAGGCGGCGAGGGTGAACCCCGTACGGCGCTTGAGCAGTGAGACGCGCAACATGCCCGCGGCTCCGCCGCTAGCGGCCCAGGCAGCGACGCACGCGCCGTACCAGAAGCTCCGCCCCGAGCAGCCCGAGGAGCCCGAGCGCGAACGACAGGAGCGCGAGGCGCAGGGCGAGCGCATCGCCTTGCGGCATCTGCATCGCGGTATAGAGAGCGAGCGGCAGCGTGCGGGTCACCCCGGGGATGTTGGCGGCGAAGGTGATGACGGCGCCGAACTCGCCGAGCCCCGCGGCGAAGGCCGTCACCGCCCCGGCGAGGATTCCCGGCAGCATCAGCGGCAGCGTGATGCTGAAGAACCGGTCGAACGGTCCGGCGCCGAGCGTGCGGGCGGCCGCCTCGAGCCCGCGGTCAACGTTCTCGAGCGACAGGCGCATGGCGCGCACCATCAGCGGGAAGGTCATCACCGCGGTGGCGAGGGCCGCGCCGGCGGTGGTGAACGGCAGCTGGATGCCGAAATGCGCGTGCAGCCAGGCGCCGAGCGGTGCGCGTGTCCCGAGGAGCAGCAACAGCACATAGCCGACTGCGACCGGCGGCAGGACCAGCGGCAGGTGCACGAAGGCGTCGAACAGGGTGCGTCCCGGGAAGCGGGCGCGTGTCAGGATCCAGGCAACCAACACCGCGAGCGGCAGGCTGAAGGCGACGCTGCGCGCGGCCACCTCGAGAGAGAGGCGCAGCGCGTCGAGCTCGGCCGGACTCAAGAGCCCGTTCATCACGGAACTGTCTCATGATCGGCCGATCGGCGGCCAGCGCCGCCGGGAAAGCGCGTCAGATGGACTTCACGCCACCAGCGTCGTCGCGAGGCTGACCGGCGCGCCCGGCGCGGGCAACGGGGCCGGAGCCGCCAATCCCTTCTCCTCGAGCCAGGCGCGGTTGAAGAGACGCGACTGATACCTGGCGCCGCCGTCGCACAGCACGGTGACGACGGTATGCCCGGACCCGAGCTCGCGTGCGACCTGGAGTGCGGCGGCGACGTTGAGCCCGCTGGTGCTGCCGAGGAACAGCCCCTCCTCGTGGAGCAGCCGGTACACGCAGCGGACCGTATCGGCGTCGGGGACGTGCACCGCGGCGTCGATGGGCGCGTCCTTGAGATTGGCCGTGACGCGGGCGATGCCGATGCCCTCGGTGATGGAGCCACGGCCGGTCGCCTTGAGAGTGCCGGAGCGGAAGTATTCGTAGAGGCTGCTGCCGGGCGGGTCGGCGAGCACGCAGCGCACGGCGCTGCGCTGCGACTTGAGGAAGGTCGCGACGCCGGCCAGCGTGCCGCCGGTGCCCGTGGCCGTGACGAAGGCGTCGATACGACCTTCGGTCTGTGACCAGATCTCGGGTCCGGTAGTGGCCGCATGCGTGTCGCGGTTGGCGGTGTTGTCGAACTGATTCGACCAGACCGCCCCTGGGAGCGAGACGGCGAGGCGCTGTGCGACTTTCTGGTACTGGTTGGGATTGCTGTAAGGGACGACCGGGACCTTGTGCACTTCGGCACCGAGCATCTCGAGCAGCCGGTATTTCTCCGGCGACTGGTTATCGGGCATGACGATGATGCAGCGGTAGCCACGTGCGTTGCACACGTGCGCGAGCCCGATGCCGGTGTTGCCCGCGGTGCCTTCGACGACGATGCCGCCGTCCTTGAGTTGCCCGCGACGCTCGGCATCGGCGACGATGGCGACAGCGGCGCGGTCCTTGACCGAGCCCCCGGGATTCATGAACTCGGCCTTACCGAGGATCTCGCAGCCGGTCTCCTCGCTCATGCGGCGCAGCCGGATGAGCGGGGTGTTGCCCACCGCGCCGACGAAGCCCGGGAGGTAGTCCATGGTCGGCCGACTATAGCCCCACCGCTCCCTGCGCCCGAACGAAGCTTTGCTTCTTAGGGCCTGCGCGGCAGTTATACACTTGAGACCGCATGAAGCTGCACCAACTGCGTTACCTGGCCGCCGTCGCCCAGAGCGGCCTCAACATCACGGCGGCGGCTCACAAGCTGCATACCTCGCAGCCCGGCGTCAGCAAGCAGATCAAGCTGCTGGAGGACGAGCTCGGCTTCCAGATCTTCGTGCGCGAAGGTCGCAATCTCACGCGTATCACCGCCGCGGGGCAGCAGGTCATCGAGCGGGCGCTGCGCATCCTGCAGGAGGCGCAGACCATCCGCGATCTGTCCACGGAGCTGCGCGACGAGGGCAAGGGGAGCCTCTCCATCGGCACGACTCATACTCAGGCGCGCTACGTGCTGCCGGGCGTCATTCGCGAGTTCCGGGGGCGCTACCCGCAGGTGCGTCTCAACCTCCACCAGGGGACCTCCGAGCAGATCGCCGAGATGGTCGCCGGTGATCGCATCGACTGCGCGATCGCGACGGGCTCCGAGGCGCTGTTTTCGGACCTCACGCTGCTGCCCTGCTACCGCTGGCACCGCACGGTGATCGTTCCCAGGGGACACGCGCTCGCGAGCGGCGGCCGGCTCGCGCTGCGTGCGCTGTCGGCGTACCCGCTCATCACCTATACGTTCAGTTTCACCGGGCCCTCGTCGCTGCACGAGGCCTTCGCCAAGGCGGGGCTCGTCCCGAACGTCGCGATCACGGCGCGCGACGCCGACGTCATCCAGACCTATGTGCGGCTCGGGCTCGGTGTAGGTCTGGTCGCGCATATGGCGATCGATCCCGACGACCCCGACCTCGTGGCGATCGACGCCTCGCATCTGTTCGCCGCCCACACCACCTGGCTCGGGTTTCGCCGTGGCACGCTGCTGCGCAAATACATGTACGACTTCGCGCAGCTGCTCGCGCCGCACCTCGAGCGGCGCCTGGTCGAGCGGGCGCACCGGGCGGCGTCCGCGCAGGAGGTCGCCGCGCTGTTCGCGGACATCGCGCTGCCGGAACGCTAGGCGGTGAGGAAGCTTGCCGGGAGAGCCCCAGCCCGAGCGCACCCGGCTGATAGGCCACCGTAACGCCAGATACCCTGTGCTTGGGTGCGCCTCTTTCTGGGGTTATGAGCGTGTGCAAGACTAGCGGCGCGCGCGGCGACTCAGCGCCGCAGGCGAGGGGAGCAGGGCCGTGGCGGGACTTTATTTCGAGGAGCTCGAGCCGGGACAGCGCTTCGAGCATGCGGTGCGGCGCACGGTGACCGAGGCCGACAACGTGTTCTTCAGCACCCTGACCATGAACCCGGCCGCCATCCATCTCGACGCCGAGTATTCCAAGGGCACGCCGTTCGGCGTGCCGCTCGTCAACAGCCTGTTCACCCTCGGCCTGCTGGTGGGGCTCTCGGTATACGACACGACCTTCGGTACGACCATCGGCAACCTCGGTTTCGAGGAGGTGCGCTTTCCGAAGCCGGTGCTGCCCGGTGACACCTTGCGGGCGACGACCACGGTGCTGTCCAAGCGCGAGAGTCAGTCGCGCAAGGACTCCGGCATCGTCGTATTCGAGCATCGCGCTTTCAACCAGCGCAACGAGGAAGTGGCCTCCTGCCGCCGTGCGGCGTTGATGCTGAAGAGACCCGCATGAGCGATGCGCGTGCGCCGGGCTGCACGCGCTCGTGGCTGTTCGTCCCGGGCGACAGCGAGCGCAAGCAGGCGCGGGCCCTGACCAGCGGGGCGGATGCGCTCATCCTCGATCTCGAGGACTCGGTGGATCCGGGGCAGCTGCCCGGGGCGCGCACGCGGCTGCGGCAGCTGCTCGCGCAGCGCCCCGCGCATCCCGCGCCGCAGCTGTGGGTGCGCATCAACGCGCCGCGGGGGAGGGTGTGGCGCGAGGATCTCGCGGCGATATTCGGCCCGGGACGCAGCCGCAAGAGGTCCGGCGGCGCCCGTCAGGCTCCGGACGGAGTGGTGCTGCCCAAGGTTTCGGCGCCGACTGAGATCGCCCAGGTGGCCGATCACCTCACCACGCTCGAGAGGGACCGCGGGCTCCCCCGCGGCGCCACGCGGCTGCTCGTCATCGCGACCGAGACCCCGCAGGGCCTCCTGTCGCTGCCGCAGTATCCGGCGGCGCTCGGCCCGAGGCTCACGGTGACCGCACGGCTCGCGGGCCTCACGTGGGGAGCCGAGGACCTGAGCGCGGCGCTCGGTGCGACCGGAAAGCGCGACGCCTCGGGAGCGCTGACCTTCACGTTTGCGCTGGCGCGCAGCTCGTGCCTGCTCGCCGCCGCGGCCCTCGGTGTGCAGGCCATCGACGGCGTGCAGGTCGATTTCCGCGACGCGGCGGGCCTGAAGCGCGAGCTCGACGAAGCAAGACGTGACGGCTTCTCGGGCAAGCTCGCGATTCATCCCGAGCAGGTCGCCGCGATCAACTCCGCCTTCACGCCCACCGAGGAGGAGCGTGCGCATGCGCGCCGTGTCATCGCCGCCTTCGCCGCGGCCGGTGGCGCCGGCGTCGCCAGCCTCGATGGCCAGATGATCGATCGACCCCACCTGGTGGCTGCCCGGCGCGTGCTCGCCGCGGGGCCGCCGCTCGAGGAAGGGTGAAGCGCATGTCGCGGCGCCTCGTGAGCTCCGGCTCGTCTTTCGAGGCGCAGATTGGCTATTCGCGCGCCGTGGTCGAGGGAGACTGGGTGTTCGTCTCGGGCACTACCGGCTTCGACTACGCCACGATGTCGATATCCGAGAGCGTGGTGGAGCAGACCGAGCAGTGCTTCAGGAACATCGCGGCGGCGCTCGAGCGCGCGGGGGCGGCGCTCGAGGACGTGGTGCGCGTGACTTACATACTGCCGAACGCGGCGGACTTCCCCGCGTGCTGGCCGGTGCTGCGCCGGCACCTGGGCGAGATCCGGCCGGCGGCCACCATGCTGGCGGCGGGTCTCATCGACCCGCGCGTGAAGATAGAGATCGAGGTCACCGCCCACAAGACGGGCGGATCACGCGGCTCCTCAGGGGGGACCTGACCTCACCGTCTCGAGCGCCAGCAGATCCTCCGGCGTGTCGAGGTCGAGCTCGGCGGCGGGCATCGGCACGCGGATCACCCGGTCGGCGCTGCGGCGCAGGATCGATTGCGCGCCGCTATCGCCGCGCAGCGCCGCGAGCTCGGCGAACGTGCTGCGCGGAAAGATCGCCGGCGCACCGGCGATTCCCCCATAGAGCGCGGCGGCGATGCATTGCGGGCGCCTGCGCCAGGTTCCGGCGAGCCGCCGCAGATCATCGCGGGTGACGGCGGCCTGGTCGGCCAGCACCAGCATGACGCCGGCGCAGCTTGCCGGCAGCCGTGCGACTCCCGCGCGGATCGAGCTGGCGAGCCCCTCGCGCCAGTGTCGGTTGACGACTACGGATCCGGGCGAGTGCCGCAACAGAGGTGCCAGCTCACCTGCACCTGCGCCCAGCACCACGATGAGGGCGTTGCCCGTCACCTCGGCGCTGCGGGTCACGACCGTGTGCAGAAGCGGGCGCCCGCCGATGCGCACCAGCTGCTTCGGCGATCCGAAGCGAGTCGAGGCGCCGGCGGCCAGTACGATCGCGTAGAGGCGATCGCCGGTTCTGCCGAGGGGAGCGGACTCCACCATGGCGCGTCGGTCCTTACACCGGTCCGGCCACGAGCCGAATACCGGCGGGCAGAGTCTCGCGGACACGCGCGTAGAGCGAGCGCTCCTCGACGACCGAGTCGGCGTCGATGCCTGCAAATGTGCGCCAGTCCTTCACGCGCGGATTCGAGGCGAGAAGCGCCTCGAGGCCGCCGCACCACGCATTCCGGGGACCGTTGGCGAAGCGAGCGAGCTCAACCCAGGCCTCGCGCGCCCTAAGCTCCGCCGCGGCTCCTCCCTTGTCAGCTGTGGCGGCGGAGAGCTTTGCGAGCGCCTCGCCGGCGCCACCGATCGATCGGAGTCTCTCGAGCGCCTGCCGTCCGGGGTCTGCGGCCGGCAGTCGCGCATAGAGCTCGCCGAGACGCCGTTCGCGCTGCTCGAAGCAGCCGAGCGCGCGCCGGAGGTAGCGCGCGCAGGCCTGGCTGAACGCCTCGAGCGCGCCTTCCGCGGGCGGCGTCCGCGCGCTGGCGTGCGCCGTGGCGCAGGCGCTCGCGACCTCCCGCACATGCGTCCACTCGGCGGCCAGTTGGTTGCGCAGCAGCCCGATCTCGTTCATGACGTGCGCGATCTATTACATGACATATATATTCTAATAAAATGATATTGTTAGTAATATTATCCTATGTGACGCGCGGCGCGAGCCGCCGCCTGGAGTGGAGAATCGTACGGGTACCGCGCAATTATGCCACCCTCGCCTGGCTATGCCGGGCGGCGCCGCAACACCTCGATGAGCCGTTGCGTGCACCGGTACCCCTTCAGTAGAGTCCCACGGCCTTTTGCATTTCGCCTCCAAGAATCCCAACTCGATGAGCAGTAACGATCCCTGGGTCGTGCACAAGTTCGGGGGGTCGAGCGTCGCCGACGCCGACTGCTTCCGCCGGGTCGCCGCCATACTCGAATCCCTGCCGGGGTCGCGTCTGGCGGTGGTGCTGTCGGCCTGCCGCGGCGTGACGGATGCGCTGCTGCGGCTCATCGCGCTGGCCGAGCGCCAGGATGAGGGCTACCGGGGTGAGCTTGCGCAGCTGCGCGCGCGGCACGCGACCATCGCCGAGGCGCTGCTGACGGGGGAGTCCGCGCGGCTCTATCTCGCGGACTTCGATCGCGATTGCGCCGACCTCGAGGGCATCCTGCACTCGGTCAAGCTGACGCGTGCCGCCGCACGCAACGTCAGCGACCTCATCGCCGGCTATGGCGAGCTCTGGTCGACGCAGCTGTTCCAGCGCTTCTTCGAGCAGCGCGGCCGGCGCGCAGGCCCGGTGATGTGGATCGACGCCCGGCGCGCGGTGATCGCCGAGTGGGGTCCGCTGGGTCCGGGAATACAGTGGGCCGAGTCGCGTGCGCGCCTCGCGGCCCTGGTGCCCGCAGACTTTCGCGGCACGCTGGTCATCACCGGCTTCGTCGCCTCCGACAGGCGCGGCGTGCAGACCACTCTCGGCCGCAACGGCAGCGACTTCTCCGCGTCGATCTTCGGCGCCCTGCTCAAGGCTGCCGAGATCCACATCTGGACGGACGTCGACGGGGTGCTGTCCGCCGATCCGCGCCGCGTGCCCGATGCCACCGTGATCGACTCGCTGTCGTACAACGAGGCGATGGAGCTCGCGTACTTCGGCGCCAAGGTGCTCCACCCGCAGACCATGGCGCCGGCGGTCGGGGACGGGATCCCCATCTGGATCCGCAATACCTTCGCGCCCGAGAAAGCCGGGACGCTGATCTGCGCGCACCCGGCCTCCGCGCTCCCGGTCAAGGGCATTACCAGCATCGAGCGCGTCGCGCTCATCAACCTGGAGGGCACGGGCATGATCGGCGTGCCGGGCACGGCGCATCGCCTCTTCGGCGCGCTGCGGGAGGAGGGCATCTCCGTCATCCTCATTTCCCAGGGGAGCTCGGAGCACTCGATCTGCTGCGCGATTCCGCAGGAGCAGGCCGAGCGCGCCGTCGCCGTCACGCGGCGCGCATTCGAGCGCGAGCTCGCGGAGGGACAGATCCAGAGCGTCGACGTCGACCCGGATCTCGCCATTCTCGCCGTGGTGGGCGACGGCATGGCCGGAACCCCCGGCGTGGCCGCCAAAGTGTTCGGAGCGCTGGGGAGCTCCAGCGTGAACGTGCGCGCCATCGCGCAGGGTGCCTCGGAGCGCAACATCTCGGTGGTGGTCGACGGCCGCAGCGCCACGCGCGCGCTGCGGGCGGTGCACGCCGGGCTGTATCTCTCACCGCACACGCTCTCGATCGGCGTGATCGGGCCGGGCACCGTGGGTCGAGTGTTTCTCCAGCAGCTCGCCGCCCAGAGCCAGCACCTGCGCGAGCAGTTCCGGGTCGATCTGCGCCTGCGCGGCGTCATGGCCTCCAGGCGCATGCTGCTCGGCGACCCGGCGGTATCGCTGCCTGACTGGCGCGGGCAGTTCGAGAGCCGCGGCACGGCTTCCGACCTCGCCGCCTTCGTCGAGCATGTGCGCGTCGACTACCTGCCGCACACGGTGCTGGTGGACTGCACGGCGAGTGCGGCGATCGCCGCGCACTACGCCGAGTGGCTCGGCGCCGGCATTCACGTGGTGACGCCCAACAAGCAGGCCAACAGCGGCACGCTCGAGCTCTATCGCCGCCTGCAGCAGGCCCGCAGGGCCGGCGGCTCGCACTACCTCTACGAGGCGACCGTCGGAGCGGGGCTGCCGGTGGTGCATACGCTGCGCGACCTGCTGCAGACGGGCGATGACGTGACGAGCGTCGAGGGTATCCTGTCGGGCACGCTCGCTTATCTCTTCAATGTCTACGACGGGCGTACGCCCTTCTCCGAGATCGTGCGCGATGCGCGCCAGCGGGGTTATACCGAGCCCGATCCGCGCGATGACCTTTCAGGCACCGACGTCGCCCGCAAGCTCATCATCCTCGGGCGCGAGATGGGACTCGGTCTGGAGCTCGCCGACGTCAAGGTCGAGAGCCTGGTCCCCGAGGAGCTGCGCGCCGGCTCGATCGCGGATTTCATGGAACAGCTGCCGCGTTACGACTCGATGATGCACGGCCGCCTCGACGCGGCCCGCGCCCGCGGCAAGGTGCTGCGCTACGTCGGCCGGCTGACGGCGGCCGGCGAGGCGACCGTCGGCCTCACCGAGCTGCCGGAAAGCCATGCGTTTGCCAACATCGCGCTCACCGACAACGTGGTGCGCTTCGCGACCCGCCGCTATTGCGAGAACCCGCTCATCGTGCAGGGACCGGGGGCGGGGCCCGAGGTGACCGCGGGAGGAGTGTTCGCGGACCTCCTGCGCCTGGCGGCCTACCTCGGGGCGCGATTGTGAGCAGCACCACGTCGCGCGAGTGCGCGACCGCCTTCGCTCCGGCGTCGGTTGGCAACGTGGCGATCGGCTTCGATATCCTCGGCTTCTCGGTGGAGACTCTCGGGGACCGCGTGACCGTCACGCGCCGCGCCGTGCCCGGGGTGGCGATCACCTCGGTGACCGGCATCGCCGGAGAGCTGCCGCACGAGCCGCGCGGCAACACCGCGGGCAGGGCTCTGCTCGCCATGCAGGAGGCGCTGCGTCCGGAATTTGGCTTCGTCCTGCAGATCGACAAGGGCATTCCGCTCGGTTCCGGGCTCGGGGGCTCAGCCGCGTCCGCGGTCGGCGCCGTGGTCGCGGCCAACGCCCTGTTCGCTGCACCCTGCAGCCTGCCGGAGCTGCTCAAGTTCGCCATGGCGGGGGAGGTGGTGGCGAGCGGCGCCCGGCACGTCGATAACATCGCGGCCTCGCTGTACGGTGGCCTGGTACTCACGGTCGGCATCGACGCACCGCGCGTGAAGCAGATCCCGGTGCCTGCCGGCATCCGCGCCGTGATCGTCCACCCGCACATGTTCATCGCCACCGCCAAGGCGCGCGCGATCCTCAAGGGCAGCGTCGAGCTGTCGGATTTCGTGTGGCAGACGGCGCATCTGGCCGGCTTCATCTCCGGGTGCTACACGGACGACCTCGACATGATCCGCGCCTCGTTCGAGGACGTCGTGATCGAGCCGCAGCGGCAGGCGCTCATTCCCGGGTTCCAGGAGGTGCGGCGCGCCGCCATGGAGGCCGGCGCCCTCGGCTGCTCGATCTCCGGGGCGGGGCCCTCCGTGTTCGCCTGGGCCCTCGAAGGCAATGGCCCTGCAGTGCTCGAGGCCATGCGGCGCGAGTTTCAGGCCAGGGGACTCCCCAGCGATGGCTGGATCGTCGACCTGCGCGGTCGCGGCGCCCGGGTGATCGCGGCGCGATGAGCGAGAGCTTCGCTTTCGTGAGCTCGCGCGGTCCCACCGCGCGCGTGGGATTCAGCGCCGCGCTGCTGCAGGGGCTGGCCCCCGACGGGGGCCTGTACGTGCCAGCCGCCTGGCCGCGCCTTACGGTGGAGGATTTCGCAGGCGCGGTAAGCCTCCCCGAGGTGGCGCAGCCGCTGCTTGCTCCGTTCCTCGCGGGCGACCGGCTGCTTCCTGAGCTGGCGGCCATCGCGCAGGAGGCGCTCACTCTTCCGGCGCCGCTCGTGCCGCTCCAGAGCGATGGCCGGCTGTCGGTGCTCGAGCTCTTTCACGGTCCCACCGCCGCCTTCAAGGATTTCGGGGCGCGCTTTCTCGCGGCCTGCTTCGCGCGGCTGCGCACCGGGGAGAGCCGTCCGCTCACGATCCTGGTCGCGACCTCGGGCGACACCGGGGGAGCCGTAGCGGCTGCATTCCACCAGCGTCCGGGGATCGAGGTGGCGGTGCTCTTCCCGCGGGGACTCGTGTCGCCGACCCAGGAGCGCCAGCTCACCTGCTGGGGCGACAACGTGCGCTCGCTCGCGGTGCGCGGCACCTTCGATGACTGCCAGCGCCTCGTCAAGCAGGCCTTCCTCGACCCGGCGCTGCGCGCACGCGGCGCGCTCTCCTCCGCCAACAGCATCAACCTGGGGCGCCTGCTGCCGCAGGCCGTGTATTACGCCGCCGCGAGTCTCAGCGTCTGGCGCGAGCACGGCGAGCGCGCCTCCTTCGTCATCCCGAGCGGCAATCTCGGCAACTCGGTCGCGTGTCTGTGGGCACGGCAGCTGGGCCTCCCGATCGCGGACGTGGTGCTCGCCCACAACGCCAACCGCACCGTCCCGGATTACCTCGCGAGCGGCGAGTGGCGACCGCGGCCGAGTATCGCGACGCTCGCCTCGGCGATGGACGTCGGCAACCCCAGCAACATGGAGCGCCTGCGCGCGCTCTATCCGCAGCTGCCGCAGCTGCGCTCGGCGGTGAGCGCCGTGAGCGTGAGCGACGAGGAGATCCGTGAGCGCATTCGCGCCGGGTTCCGTAGCTACGGACAGATCTGGTGCCCGCACACCGCCACGGCGGCGGAAGCGTGGCAGCGCCTGTTGCCGGAGCGGCGCGCGCGCGGCCGCTGGGTGCTGGTATCGACCGCGCACGCCGCCAAGTTCCGCGAGATCGTCGCGCCCCTCATAGGACGGGAGGTGCCGGTGCCGGAGACACTCGCACGGCTGTTTGCGCGACCGGTCCACTGTGTTGAAATCGACGCCACGCTGGGAGCGCTGCGTGCCGCGCTCGGGGCCTAGGGGAGCTCGTGGACGAGTTGACTAAGGTGCCGCCCGCCACCTGGGCACTGGTGCTCGGCGCGATAGCGCTCGGGTTCGTGCTCTGGTGGGCCTGGCGCTGGTACCGCTACCACCGTGCCCGGCGGGCGCTGCGAGCCGCCGTGACCGACGGGGCGGCCGATCACCTGGCCAACGCGCTGGTGCCGGACGGTATGGGCGGCGCGTTTCACGTCGACTTCCTGCTGCTCACGATGCGCGGCGTCGTGGTGATCGATCTGCGCGACGTGCGCGGCAACATCTTCGGCGGCGACCAGATGGCCGAGTGGACCGTCATGGATGGTGCGCGCCGCTTCACCTTCACCAATCCCCAGGGCGCGCTCTACGACCGCATCGCCGCGGTGAAGGCGGTGGCCGGGGATGTCCCGGTCGAGGGCCGGATCGTCTTCACCCGCCGCGGCAAGTTCCCCAAGGGCCTGCCGAAGTGGACGCTGATGGTCGACGCGTTGCGCGCCGAGTTTCCGCCCGCTGAGTACCAGTCGCATGCCGAGGCCACCGCGCCCCTGAGTGAAGGCTGGCGGCGTCTCAAGCAAGCCGTGAAGCCGAGCTACATGGCCGACATGCGCTGAGGGCGCGGCCTTAGGCCCCTCAGGACACCGTGCGGGCATGGTCCGCCAGCACGAGCGACACACAGGCGGTGAGTTTCCTCGCGTACTCGATGTGCAGGAACTCGTTCGGCCCGTGTGCGTTGGCATGCGGCCCGAGGACCCCGGTGATGAAGAACTGGGTGTGGGGAAAGCGCTCGCCCAGCATTCCCATGAAGGGGATCGTGCCGCCGCAGCCCATGTGCACGGCGTCGCGGCCGTAGACTGCCCGGCTGGCGCGCCCGATCGACTGCTCGAGCCAGGGTGCGAAGGTCGGCGCGTTCCAGCCGGTGTTGGCGGAGCCGGGCGCGAAGCGCACCTCGGCGCCATAAGGCGGGTCGCGCTCCAGAGCCTCACGTACCGCGGCGGCCGCACGCGAGGCGTCGCAGGTCGGAGGAGTGCGCAGCGAGATCTTCACGGTGAGCTGCGGCAGCAGCACGTTGCCGGCGGTTGCCGTGGGTGGCAGGCCATCAGCCCCCGTGACGGCCAGCGTGGCGCGCCAGGTGCTGTTGATGATGAGCTCGGCAGGGTCGTTCGATACCGGCTGCACGCCGCGTGCCCAGGGGAGCTTCCCCGCAACCGAGCTTCCCAGCACCTGCGCGGCCACGATCGCCTGGGCGCGCCGATCGGGCGGGAGTGTCACGTGCAGCTCATCGAGCAGCAGGTCGCCGGTGACCGGGTTCTCGAGGCGCGCGAGCAGCTGCTCGAGGATACGAAACGGGGTCGGTGCAATCCCGGTCGCCATGCCCGAATGCACGCCCTCGGTGAGAACCCGCACGGTGAGCGCACCCACGAGGTTGCCCCGCAACGAGGTCGTGCACCACACCTGGTCGTAGTTGCCGCACTCGGCATCCAGGCACACCACGAGCGAGGGCTCCGGGACCGCCTCGCCGAGGGCGGCGAGATGCGCCGGCAGGTCCTCGCTGCCGCTCTCCTCGCAGGCCTCGATCAGTACGACACAGCGCGGCAGGCGTACCTGTTGCTCCTTGAGCGCCGCGATCGCGGTGAGGGAGCTGAATACGGCGTAGCCGTCGTCGGCGGCGCCGCGTCCGTAGAGCTTGCCGTCGCGGACGACGGGCTCCCACGGGCCGAGTCCCGGCAGCCAGCCTGTGAACTCGGGCTGCTTGTCGAGGTGGCCGTAGAGCAGCACGCAGCCGGGAAGCTCGCCCGGAACGTCGATCAGGAGGAGCGGCGTGCGCCCGGCGAGGCGGCGCACCTCGACTCTCATGCCCGGGAGCGGCTGCGTCCGGCACCACTCGGCCATCAGCTGCACTGCCTTCTCCATGTGCCCGTGACTCTCCCAGTCGGGGTCGAAGTCCGGGGACTTATTGGGGATGCGTACGTAGGCGATCAGCCGCTCGAGGATGGACGTGTCCCAGGTGTTGCCGATGAAGCGGCTGAGTCGCTCAAGATCCATAGATAATTCCTACTGGAATATCCGACGCTTACACTACTTTATTAAAGTCAGGTCCGCGCTACCCGTCCGCGGTCGGGAAAGCTCTCTCGCCGGCGGTGATAGTGAACCGTGGCTCCGAATCAGGAAAGAGGCAACGCTCGCTCACGGCGCGCCGTCCACGGCCGGGAGCCGGAACAACTCGCGGGCCGCCGCGGTGCTCGAGCGCGCCAGCGCCTCGAGCGGCTCGTCGCGGGCGCGCGCCACGACGGAGGCGATGTGAGGAAGGAACGCGGGCTCGTTGCGGCGGGATGCGGGGCGCGGGTCGAGATCGCGCGGCAGGAGATACGGACCGTCGGTCTCGAGCAGCAACCGATCTGCGGGGATGTGACGCACCAGGGGCACGAGATGGGCTCCGCGCCGCTCGTCGCAGATCCAGCCGGTGATGCCGATGGCGAGCCCCAGATCCAGGTACGCGCGCAGCGCCGCGCCATCGCCGGTGAAGCAATGGGCGACGCCCGCGTGGCGCGCACCATGCTCGCGCAGGATGGCGACGAAATCCGCATGCGCATCGCGCTGATGCAGGAACACCGGCTTGCCGAGGCGCGCGGCGAGCTCGAGCTGGCGGTGAAAGGCCTGCCGCTGCGCCTCGCGGGGCGAGAAGTCACGGAAATAGTCGAGGCCGCACTCACCGACTGCTCTGACTTCCGGCGCCTGCGCCAGCTCCGCAAGCTCCGCCATGCGCTCCGCGGTGAGCTCGGTCGCGTGATGCGGGTGCACGCCCGCGGTGGCGAACAGCACTCCGGGGTGCTGCCGTGCCAGCGTCACGGCCGAGGCGCTGCCCGCGAGGGTCGCTCCGGTGACCAGCATCTGCACCACGCCGGCAGAGCGGGCGCGCGCGAGCACGGCAGCGCGATCGCCGTCGTAGCTGTCGTGTCCCAGATTGATGCCGATGTCGATGAGTGTGGCGGGCTCCGCCGGGGCAGCGGCTTGCGGCGAGGCTGTGCTATGGTTTTGCATGCGCGCGAATATTCTACTGCCGGCGCTCGCGGCGCTCCTCGGGGCAAGCGCGGTCGCGGCCGGTGCCGAGACCTCGTGGCGCGACATCGAGAGCCGTATCCAGTACGGCTTTTACACCGAGGATGCGGCGGCGCTTAAGAATCTGCGCGGCCTGATCGCCGCCGACGAGTCCCACGACCGGCTGCACGGCTATTACGCCGCGTTGCTCGCCTGGCGTGAGGCGCAGCTCGCGGCGCAGGGTGTGCCGGCCTCCCGCGGCGCATCCGCCGCCGAGCTCGCGCAGCGCTGTGTGAGCGAGGCCGACCATGTGCTCATGGCGCAGGCCGATTTTGCCGACGCCCGGACGCTGCGCGCGGCGTGCCTCGGCACCCCGCTCAAGGCCGGCAACTCAGTCATTTCGGGCCACGGCGCGCGGCAGGAGATCGAGCGTGCGCTGAAAGCTGCGCCGCGCGATCCACGTGCGCTGCTCGTCGACGCCATGAACGACTACCAGCTGTCGGGCGGCAACAAGGAGCGCGCCCTCGGCAAGCTGCGCCGGGCGGTCGCGGCCTTCGAGGTCGAACGCGCGGGCGTCGAGCGGCTGCCGGGGTGGGGGGCGGCTGAGGCCTACCTGTTCCTCGCGCGCGACCTCCTCGATCACGCCGACCCGGTCGCGGCGCGGGATGCGCTCGAGCATGCCTTGCTCATCGCACCGGAGTTCGCGCAGGCGCGGCGCCTGATGGCGCGCATCGTCGGCGGCTGAAGCGGCGCGCCACGCCACCGACTGACATCGGCCGGCCCGACCTGGGTGCCAGCCGACACCCTCTGGCGCGCCCAACGCACCATATGACTCGTCCGCATGCGCGCCGCATGGCGGCTGATGATATCGTTGCGCGCCTGCACGCGGGGACGGCGAGGGGATGAGCGCGGAGCCGGACAAGAAGGCACTGTTGGGACAGCTGCGGATCGATCGCAAGGTCGAGCCGGCCGGCGCGCCGGCGGGCCGCCGCCTGTGGATCATCGGCGCCGTGGTCGGGCTTGGCGTGCTGCTCGGCGCTGGCGCCTGGCTCGCGCGGTCGGCGCGCGGCGGGCTGCCGGTGCACACCGCGCCGGCGCAGGCGCTCGCCGGCGGCGGCAGCGGCGCTTCGGTGCTCGATGCCACCGGCTACGTCACCGCGCGGCGCGAGGCGACCGTCTCGGCGCAGATCACCGGGACGGTGACCCAGGTGCTGTTCGATGAGGGCGATCACGTGAGCGCCGGCCAGGTCATCGCGCGGCTCGACGACACGGCGCAGAGGGCGGCCCTGGCGCAGGCGCAGGCGCAGCTGCAGTCCGCGCAGGCGCTGCTCAAGGAGGACGAGGCGCAGCTCGCCCAGAGCGTGCGCGACGTGGCGCGCGCCGAGGACCTGGTCAAGCGCAACCTGGTCTCGCAGCAGGCGGTCGAGCAGGCGCGCACCCAGGTCGACACCGGGACCGCGCTGGTGCAGTCGCAACGCAAGCAGATCGAGCTCGCCGAGGCCAACGTGCGCGCGGCGCAGGTGCAGCTCGACTACTGCACCGTGCGCGCGCCGTTCACCGGGGTGGTGATTGCCAAGGCGGCGCAGGTCGGCGAGATCGTCTCGCCCTTCTCGGCCGGCGGCGGCTTCACGCGCACCGGGATCGGTACGCTGGTCGACATGGACTCGCTCGAGATCGAGGTCGACGTCAACGAGGCTTACATCAATCGCGTCGAGCCGGGCCAGCCCGTCGAGTCGGTGCTCAACGCCTACCCTGACTGGCGCATCCCCTCGCACGTCATCGCCATCATTCCGACCGCCGACCGCTCCAAGGCGACCGTCAAGGTGCGCATCGGCTTCAACGTGAAGGACGCACGCATCGTGCCGGACATGGGGGTGCGCGTCTCCTTCGAGGAGAAGGCGCACGGCGGGGAGAGCGCGCAGCAGCAGCAGCGGCCGCGCGGCGTGCTGGTGCCGGCGGCGGCGCTGCATCACGAAGGGAACGAGGATGTGGTATTCGTGCTCAAGGACCGCCGCGCCCAGCGGCGCGCCGTGACGCTCGGCGCGGGCAGCGGCGATCCGCGTCCGGTGCTCGCGGGCCTGAGCCCCGGGGAGAGCGTCATCGTGGATGCGCCGGCGGATCTGAAGGACGACGCGCTGGTAACCGAGGTCAAGCCATGATTGAGGGGAGCCCTATGTCAGAGCCCATGGTCCAGGTGCACAACGTCACCAAGGTGTACGAGCGCGGCAAGCAGAAGATCGAGGTGCTGCACGGCCTCACGCTCGATATACCGAAGGGCGACTTCGTCGCGCTCATGGGGCCTTCGGGGTCCGGCAAGACGACGCTGCTCAACCTCATCGGCGGACTCGACAAGCCGAGCGCCGGCGAGATCATCGTCGCCGGCGAGCGCATCGACCAGCTCGGCAGCGGCCAGCTGGCGCGCTGGCGCGCCCACAACGTGGGCTTCGTGTTCCAGTTCTACAACCTCATGCCGGTACTCACCGCCGAGGGCAACGTCGAGCTGCCACTGCTGCTCACCAAGCTGTCGGGCGCGCAGCGCAAGAGGAACGTGGCGGTCGCGCTCGAGGTGGTGGGGCTCGCCGACCGCGCCAAGCACAAGCCGCGCGAGCTCTCCGGCGGCCAGGAGCAGCGCGTCGCGATCGCGCGCGCGCTGGTGTCGGATCCGCAGCTGCTGGTATGCGATGAGCCGACCGGAGACCTCGACCGCAAGACCGCCGACGAGATCCTGGGGCTGCTGCAGGTGCTCAACCGCGAGCACGGCAAGACCATCGTCATCGTGACGCACGACCCCAAGGCGGCCGAGTTCGCGCGGCGCACGCTGCACCTCGAGAAGGGCCAGCTGCTCGAGCAGGCGGCCTGAGCCGCCGAGGGAGAGCCACCATGACGCGGGCCGGCTTCGTCATTGCCAACCTGTTCCGCAAGCGCGTGCGCACGATCCTGACGCTGCTGTCGGTCATCATGGCCTTCCTGCTCTTCGGGCTCCTGCAATCGGTCAACACGGTATTCAGCTCCGGGGCGGACTTCGTCGGCGCCACGCGCCTGTTCGTCCAGGCACGGGTGTCCTTCACCACGGCGCTGCCCGTCAGCATGGTGCCGAAGCTCGAGGCCATCCCGGGCGTGACGCGGGTCGCCTACCAGCAGTGGTTCGGCGGGGTGTGGCAGACCAACACCCCGCTCATCATGTTCGCCCTCGACCCGCAGCGCTACCACGACGTCTACCCCGAGTGGAAGATGCCGGAGGCGCAGTGGCAGGCTTTCGAGCGCACCCGCACCGGACTCATCGTCGGCCGGCAGCTCGCCAACCAGTACCGCTGGAAGGTCGGCCAGAAGATTCCCATCTCCTCCAACATCTGGCCGCAGAAGAACGGCAGCAAGGCATGGCAGTTCGATCTGGTCGGGATCTTCGACGGCAAGGACGAGGATTGGCAGAAGCGCACCAACCTGGCCTTCATCCAGCAGGACTACTTCGACGAGGCCAACCAGTTCGGCATCAAGGGGCGCACGAACTTCTTCATCCTCAAGCTCGCCGAGGGCGCCAACGCGGCGGCGATCAGCAAGACGGTCGATGCGATGTTCGAGAACTCCCCGGACGAGACCAAGACTCAGACGGAGAAGGACTTCAACATCAGCTTCGTCAAGCAGATCGGCGACATCGGGCTGATCGTGCGCTGGATCCTGTTCGCAGTGTTCTTCACGCTGCTGCTGGTCGTCGGCAACACCATGGCGCAGAGCGTCCGCGAGCGCATCCCGGAGCTCGCCGTGCTGAAGACCCTCGGCTTCTCCGACGGCGGCGTCCTCGGCTTCGTGCTCGCCGAGGCCTTCGCGCTGGTGCTCGCCGGCGGCCTCGTCGGCCTCATCCTGGCCTCGCTGGCCGGCGCGATGGTGGAGAAGGCCACCGGCGGACAGTTCCTGCTGGCGCTGGATGCCTCGGTGTGGCTGCTGGGCGTGGCGGCGATCGTGCTGATGAGCCTGGCCGTGGGACTGCTGCCGGCACTGCGCGCGCGGCGCCTGAAGATCGTCGACGCGCTGGCCGGCCGCTGACAAGGAGAAAGAACCCGTGCTGAGACAGGCTCTCGCCATCACCGGCATCAGCATCCGCAGCATTCCCGAGCGTTGGGCGCCGTCGCTCGTCATCGTGATCGGGCTCGCGGGCGTCGTGGCGGTCTTCACGGCGCTGCTGGCCATGGCGGCGGGCTTCGAGAGTACGCTCAAGGCCACCGGCCGGCCAGATGCCGCGATCATCTTGCGCGGCGGCTCCGACGCCGAGCTCAACTCCGCCATCGACCGCGACTCGAGCGACCTCATCAAGCAGCAGCCCGGCATCCGGCCGGGAGCCGATGGCAAGCCGCTCGCCTCCGCCGAGCTCATGGTGATCGCGGAGCTGGTGCGCAAGGACGATGTCAAGAGCGGCGCCAACATCACCGTGCGCGGCGTCGAGCCCGCGGCCTTCGCCCTGCGGCCGCGGCTGAGGATCATCGTGGGGCGCAATTTCACCCCGGGGCTCCGCGAGCTCATCGTGGGCCGCGGCGTCCTCGCGCAGTTCCAGGGCGCCAACCTCGGCCAGGTCGTGCGCATGCGCGGCTCGGAGTGGACGGTGGTGGGGGAGTTCGAGTCGGGCGACTCCCACGAGAGCGAGATGTGGACCGACATCAATGTCGCGCGCTCCACCTTCGGCCGCATCGGCTCGAGCTCGGTGCTCGCAGCCCTCGACGGGCCCGAGGGCCTCGAGCGGCTGAAGGCGGCCATCGCGGCCGAGCCGCGTCTCTCGATGGACCTGCTGCGCGAGCAGGATTACTTCAGCAGCCAGACCAAACAGTTCCGCGCAACCATCGGCGTACTCGCGGGGGTGGTCACGGTCATCATGGGGCTCGGCGCGGTATTCGCGGCTCTCAACAGCATGTACGCCGCGGTCGCGGCGCGTGGCAAGGAGATCGCGACGCTGCGGGCGCTCGGCTTCGGCGGAACTCCGGTGGTGGTCTCGGTGATGACCGAGGCGTTGCTGCTGGCACTCGCGGGGGCGCTGCTCGGCGCCCTGATCGCCTATGTGCTCTTCAATAACCTCTCGGTGTCCACCCTGGGCCAGAATTTCACCCAGGTAGTATTCAGCTTCAGGGTGACCCCGGAGCTCGTGGCCCGCGGGCTCACCATCGCGCTCGTGATCGGCATGGTGGGGGGCTTCCTGCCGGCGCTGCGCGCGGCGCGGCTGCCGGTGACGACGAGCCTGCGCGAGCAGTGAGCGCTCAAGCGCGCGCGAGTGCTTCGCACAGCGCGTGCACGTCCTGCTCGGGCTGGTCCCAGGAGACCACGAAGCGCGCCTCGCCCGCGGCTTCCGCGCCCCAGTCGTAGAACTCGAAGCCCGCGGCGCGCAGTGCGTGCCGGCGCTCGACGCCGAGCGCGAGGAACACTTCGTTGGCCTCGACGGGGTGCAGCAGCGCCGTGCCGGCTGCGGCGCCGATGCGCTGCGCCAGGTGGTTGCTGCGCTCGGCGTTGCGCTTCCAGATGCCCGACTCGAGGTAGGCGAGCAGCTGCGCCGCGACGTAGCGCGACTTCGACAGCAGGTGGCCGGCGCGTTTGCGGCGCAGCTCGAAATCGCGCACCAGGGTGCGATCGAAGAACACCACCGCTTCCGCGGTCAGCGCCCCGTTCTTGGTCGCGCCGAAGGACAGGACGTCGACCCCGGCGCGCCAGGTCACCTCCCCCGGGTCGCAGCCGAGGAAGGCGAGCGCGTTGGCGAAGCGCGCCCCGTCCATGTGCACCTTGAGCCCGGCGCGGTGCGCGAGCTCGCAGAGCCGCGCGACATCCGCCGGGCGGTACACCGTGCCGAGCTCGCTGGCCTGGGTGAGCGACAGTGTGGCCGGTTGCACGCTGTGCAGGTGGCGCGGATGGGCGGCCAGCGCGGCCTCGACGGTCTCGGCGCCGAGGCGGCCGTGATCGCCCGGCAGCAGCTCGAGCTGCGCGCCGCCGGAGAAGAATCCGGGCGCACCGCATTCGTCGACGGCGATGTGAGCCTCGTGATGGGCGAAGATGGCGCCATAGGGCGGACTCAGCGTCGCGAGCGCCAGCGAGTTGGCGGCCGTTCCGGTCGTGACGGCGAAGGCGCGCACCGGTGTACCGAAGTGGCCGCTGAAGGCCCCGTCGAGGCGCAGCGTCCACTCGTCGTCGCCATAGGCCCGTGCCAGCCCGTGATTCGCCTCATGGATCGCCGTCAGGATCTCGGGGCACGCGGTCGCGGTGTTGTCGCTGAAGAATCGCAAGTGTCGAGGCTCCTCGTAGCGCAAACCCGGGCGGTCATTCGATGCGCCAGCGGAACGACCAGGCGCCGAACGCCAGGAATACCAGGGTCGTGGCCGCAAGATACAACAGGTGAGGCGCAATCTGCGCCAGGCCCGCACCGTCCAGCATCACGGCGCGCGCGGCATCCAGCAGGTGCGTGAGCGGGAACACGTGGGCCACCCACTGCACCCAGCGCGGCGAGCCCTCGAGCGGGAACCAGATGCCGGACAGCAGCATCATCGGCCAGGTCAGCAGGTTGAGGAGGCCGCCCACCAGCTCCTCGCTGGAGAACCGGGCGGCGATCGTGAGCCCGAGCGCGATCAGCGAGAGCGCCCCGAGCACCGCCAGCAGGGCCAGCAGCGCCGTGCTGCCCGCGGAGTGGAAGCGGATGATCGCGCCGATCCCTGAGTACAGCACGGCGGTGACGAACACGATCAGGGTGAGGCGCGACAGCACCTGGGCCGAGAGGAACTCGAAGGCCGTGAGCGGGGTGGCGTGCAGGCGCTTCAGGAAGCCGCTCTTGCGATAGCGCAGCACCACGTAGCCGACGCCGAAGAGACAGCTGAACATCATGTTCATTCCGAGGATGCCCGGGAACAGCCAGTCGACATAGCGCAGCGCCTTGCCCGTGACCGGCTCGCGCCGTGCCCCCGGCTCCGCGGCCAGCAGCAGCTTCTCCGCCACGTAGCCCTTGGGCGAGTCGGTGTTGACCCAGTAACGGGTGCCGCCGCGGAAGTCGGCGAGCAGATCGAGCTGCTGGTGGGTGAGCTTGCGCAGCGCCGCGCCGCTGTCGGTGAGCGGCACGAACTGCACGTAGTGCTCGGCGAGGAAGGGATGGTTGCGGGTGTCGCCGGTTGCACCGAGCACTCCGACCTTGAACAAGGGGCGTTCCGGGCCGCCGAATACGAAGCCCATGCCGATCACCAGCATGATGGGCAGCAGCAGCGTGAACAGCAGCGTTCCCCGGTCGCGCAGGAACTCGAGATTGCGGGCGTGGAACACCGACAGCAGGCGGCGGATCATGGCCGCAGCTCCTTGCCGGTGAGCTCGAGGAACAGGTCCTCGAGGTTCGGCGGCCGCACGCGCAGGTTGGTGAGCGGCACCTGCGCGGCGAGCAGCGCGCGCAGCGTTCCCTCGAGGTCGTGGGTGGTGATCTCCACGCGGTCGCTCGTCTCGAAGAGCTGCAGCGGCAGCGCGCGTGCCGCCTCGGGAAATTCCGCGCGCGGCAGCTCGAGCAGCACCTCGGCGAAGTGCTCGCGCAGCAGCTGGCGCGGCGGTCCCTGGGCGACGATCCGGCCGCGGTCCATGATCGCAACGCAATCGCACAGCAGCTCCGCCTCCTCCATGTAGTGGGTGGTGAGGATGATGGTCTTGCGCTGCGCCTTGATCGACTCGACCAGCTGCCAGAAGTTGCGCCGCGCCTGCGGGTCGAGCCCGGTGGTCGGCTCATCGAGAAACAGCACCGCGGGGTCGTTCACCAGGGCTATGGCGAGCAGCAGCCGCTGCTGCTGGCCCCCCGAGAGCTTGCGCGCGTCACGCGTGGCCAGCTTCTCGAGCGCGCAGATACGGATCACCTCGTCGACCTCGAGGCCGTGGGTATAGAGGCCGCGGAACAGCGCGATGCACTGCCGCACGGTCAGGAAGTCCTGCAGCGCGGTCTTCTGGAACAGAATCCCGGCGTCCTCGCGGAACCGAGACCCGAGCGGCTCGCCGCGGTAGCGCACCTCGCCCGCGGTCGGCGGCAGGATGCCCTCCATGATCTCGACCGTGGTGGTCTTGCCAGCGCCGTTGGGACCCAGCAGCCCGAAGCAGATGCCCTCGGGGACACTGAAGCTGACGCCGTCCACCGCAGTGGTGGCGGGATATTGCTTGACGAGGTTGCGGACCTCGAGGAGGGGCGCGCTCACGGTCGCGGGATCCTAGCGGATTAAGGGCGCGGGCGTCTTGAGCCCTGGCATTACACCGCTGGCACGCCGCGGCGCCTTGCCGCCCCGCGCGCGACGTGTACCATGCAGCCGCATGAGCACTCCCCAGTACGACAAGTCCCAGCGCGTCGAGCTCGCCGACGAGGCGGTGCACTGGGATCTCGGCAGCTCGCTCTCCTACGGGCAGTACCTGCACCTCGACCAGCTCCTGAACGCCCAGCACCCGCTGACACGCGAGCACAACGAGATGCTGTTCGTGATCGTGCACCAGGTGTCGGAGCTGTGGATGCGGCTGATGCTGCACGAGCTGACCGCGGCGCTCGAGTGCGTACGGCGCGACGATCTCGACCCCGCTCTCAAGATGCTGGCGCGGGTCTCGCGCTCGCAGACGCAGCTGCTCACCGTATGGGACGTACTCTCGACCATGACGCCGTTCGAGTACACGGCGTTCCGCAACGCCCTCGGGCGCTCCTCCGGGTTCCAGTCGGTTCAGTACCGCATGCTCGAGTTCCTCTTCGGCAACAAGAACGCCGAGATGCTCGCGGTGCACAAGCGCGACCCGGCGGCCTACGCGGCGCTCGAGCGTGTGCTCGCCGAGCCCTCCTTCTACGACGAGGTGCTGCGGCTCCTCAGCCGCCGCGGCTACGGTATCCCCGAGGAATACCTGTCACGCGACTTCCGCCAGCCCTACGTGGCGAGCAAGCAGGTCGCGGGCGCCTGGCTCGGCGTCTATCACAACGCGGATCAGGTCTGGGATCTGTACGAGCTGGCGGAGCGCCTGGTGGACCTCGACCACAACTTCCAGCTGTGGCGCTGCCATCATCTGAAGACGGTCGAGCGCATCATCGGCTACAAGGCGGGCACCGGCGGCACCGGCGGCGTGTCCTATCTCGCCAAGGCTCTCCAGCTCAAGTTCTTTCCGGAGCTGTGGCAGATCCGGACCTCGATGTGATCTGCGATTTGCCGGCACTGCGACGCGGGCGCATGCTTCGCATCGGGCGCACCCAGGCACCAGGGCCTGATGAGCACTCGAGGACCCTATGAAGCATCTCAGGGTGGCGCAGTCAGTCGTCGTAATCACCGGGCTGTGCGCAGGCCTGGCGGTCGTATGCCCGGCGCGAGTTGTCGCCGGAGAACCGCCGCCTGAAGTGACCAAGGACGGCCTGCACCTCTATAAGCAGACCAGGCAACGGGTCGCCTACGTGAGACCCGGTGCGACCTTCACGCAGTACAAGCGGGTGACAATCCTCGATTGCTACGTGGAGTTCTCGCAGGACTGGGTCAAGGAGTACAACCACGAGCAGCGGGACTTGTCACGCCGGATCCGGGACAGCGACCTCGAGCGCGCGAAGAAGGACCTGCAGGCTGATTTCAGGAAGGTCTTCACCGAGGAGCTTCAGGAGGGCGGGCGATACCAGGTCACCGACTCCGGCGGCCCCGACGTGCTTGTCCTGCGACCGGCACTGATCAACATCCAGGTCAGCGCTCCGGATCTCATGGCGGCCGGCCGCAGCACTACGTTGATACAGTCAGCCGGTGCGATGACCATTTACCTCGAACTGTGGGACTCGGCCTCGAATACCATCCTGGCGCGTGTCATGGACGCGGAGGCGGACCCCAATCGGGCCGGTCAGATTGCGAGCGGCGTCACCAACCGCGCGGCGGCCGACCGCATGCTGCGGAGCTGGGCGGACGAGCTGCGCGACCGCCTCGACCTCGTTCGCGGCAAGGACGTTGCACCCTGAGCTACGGTTCCTAGCGCGCGCCCACGGTCGCCGGTGAGTCGATGTAGTACGCGGGAAACAGCGTCTTGAGGTTGCGAACCTTCGGCAGGTCGACGAAGACCACATAGGGTGTTGCCGGGTTCTTGAGATAGTAATCCTGCTGGTAATCCTCGGCGCGGTAGAAGCCCCTGAGGGGCTCGAGCTGCGTAACGATGGGCTGCGCAAAGGCCTTGTCGTCGGTCAGCTGGCGGATGTAGCTCTCGGCGATGCGGCGCTGGCCGTCGTCGACGTAGAAAATCACTGAACGGTACTGCTTGCCCGTATCCGGTCCCTGGCGGTCGAGCTCGGTCGGGTCATGGGCGACCGAGAAGTAGATCTGCAGCACCTCGCCGTAGCTCAGCTGCCCGGAATCGAAGGTGATCTGCACCGACTCGGCGTGCCCGGTCGTTCCGGTCTCGACGTCCTGATAGTTGGCCTTCGAATGAGCGCCACCCGAATAACCGGCCAGCACCTCGTGCACGCCGCGCACGTGCTCGAACACCTCCTGCATGCCCCAGAAGCAGCCGCCGGCGAGCACCGCGGTCTGCATGTGACCCGGCTGGCGCGGGTCGTTCACAGCGGGGGCGGGCAGCACGACCGCCACGGCGCTCGCCGCGGCCGGGGGGCTCGGGGCGAGTACGGCCGCAACCAGGGGCAGGGCGGCAAGCAGGCAGTGCAGCTGCGGGCGGCCTTGGGGCCGGCGTGAAATGCCCGATCTCGGGCTCATGTTCGTTCCGGAGCCGTGGTGGATCGGGACGCCGGGCCAAGCTGTGCCCGGGCGCTCTCGGCAGCGCGCGCCGCGGAACCGGCGCGCACCGCCCGGTAGAGCAGCAGCAGCGCGAGTATTCCCGCGTAAATGAGCGGCTCACGCACGTCGCGCTTGACCTGCCAGTAGAAGTGCCAGACGCCGAGGATCGCGATCACGTACACGAGGCGGTGCAGCTGTGTCCAGCGCCGTTTCAGGCGGCGCATCATGCCGTTGGTCGAGGTTGCCGCGAGCGGAATCAGCAGCAGCAGTGCCGTGAAGCCGATGGTGATGTAGGGCCGCTTGGCGATATCCGTCCCCACGGTGGACCAGTTGAGCTCGAGATCGAGGACCAGGTACACGCTGAAGTGCACCGCGACGTAGAAGAAGGCGAACAGTCCCAACATGCGACGCAGCCGCAGCAGCTGCGGGAAGCCGAGGAGATTCCTCACCGGCGTGACGGCGAGTGTGAGCAACAGAAAGTTGAGCGCGGTCTTGCCGCACTCGTGCTCGAGCTGCTTGACCGGATCGGCTCCGAGGCTCGCCCAGGGAAAGCCGAGGGCACCGCACGTCATCCACACGAGCGGCGCTATTCCTGCCGCGAATACCAGTGGCTTGTAGATGTAGCGGTAGCGCTGCGTGACGTTCAAGGCTCGATACCCGCGCACGGCCTCAGAAGTTGCGTCGCAGATCCATGCCCTGGTAGAGCGAGGCAACCTCGTTGGCATAGCCGTTGAAGAGGAGGGTCGGGCGGCGCGCGGCGAGGAACGGTGCGCCGATACGCCGCTCGGTTGCCTGGCTCCAGCGCGGGTGGTCCACGGCCGGATTGACGTTGGCGTAGAAGCCGTACTCATTGGGCGCGGCCAGACTCCAGGTGGTGCGCGGCTGGCTCTCCGTCAAGCGGATCTTCACGATCGACTTGATACCCTTGAAGCCGTATTTCCACGGCACGATGAGCCGTAGCGGCGCTCCGTCCTGGTTCGGCAGCACACGGCCGTAGAGTCCGACCACCATCAGAGTGAGCGGGTGCATGGCTTCGTCCATGCGCAGCCCCTCCACATAGGGCCAGGTGAGGATCGGTGCCCGCTGGCCCGGCATCCGGTTCGGATCGTAGAGGGTGGTGAACTCGACGTACTTGGCGCGCGAGGTCGGCTTGAAGCGCGCGAGCAGCGCGCTCAGGGGGAAGCCGACCCAGGGGACGACCAGCGACCACGCCTCGACACAGCGGAAGCGGTAGACACGCTCCTCGAGCGTCTGGCCCCTGAGGATGTCCTCGAGCGTGAAGGTTCCGCGCGTCTCCGCCTCGCCGGCGATAGTGACGCTCCAGGGCCGGGCGCGGAAGTTGCGCGCGTTCCTGCTCGGGTCGTCTTTGTCGGTGCCGAACTCGTAGTAGTTGTTATAGGTCGTGATCTCCTCGTATTTGTTCGGAGCCTCGGCCACGGAGTAGGCCGGATTCGCCGTGTACTCGAGCGGCGCAGCGCCGCTCGGCGGGCTGTCGGCGGCGCGCGCCAGCGTGCTGACGCCCGCAGCAAGAGCGCCCGCTAGGAGCGCGCGGCGGCTGAAATAGACCTCCGGGGGCGTGATCTCGGACGGAGCAATGCGCGGCACGCGCCTCGACATACCAGGACCTCCGTGTGAGTAGACCGGCCCGACGGGCCAAAGGTTACACCCACCTGAGACAGGAGAGACCCAGACCCTTGGCTGCCTGGCGGCTGCGCGAGTTCCCGTTCACGAGCACTCCGCGATCGGCGAGGCACAGATGCCCCAGGTCGCTCGCGGCGTTGCCGTAGGCGGTCACCTTGAGTCCGGGGTGGCGCCCGCGAAGCTCCCTGAGTCGACGCGCCTTCTCGGCGCCGCGGCAGTTCGGGCCGGCCAGCGCTCCGTCGAGGTACTCGCCCTGCCAGCGGAGCTGAGTGCAGAGCACTTCCGTGAATCCGAGCGCGCGGGCAATCGCCGGCACGTAGAGATCCACGCTCGCGCTCATCAGTGCGAGCACATCGCCCTGCGCGCGGTGTCGCGCCATGCAGGCGAGCGCGTCCTGCCAGACGCCGTGCGCCAGCAGGCGCGGCACGAAGCGCTCCGTCCACTCACCGAGCACGGTGCGGCTCGCGCCGCCGAGCGTGCCGCGGATGAGCGCGGACTTGAGGTCACCGCGGTCGGCGCGCTTGAACGCGAAGCGCACCAGCGTGGGCAGCGGGTGCAGCAGTCCCGGCAGGCGCGCCGGGCGCCGGGCGAGGAATCCGAGCACGTAGGGCATGAGCGTGTCGTGCCGCGTGATCGTGCCGTCGAGGTCGAAGACGGCGAGGCCGCGCGGCGCCGCCGGGCTCACGCTGGCCGGTTCCGTCGCGGGGACCGCGGGTCGCACCAGGCCGGGTTACCCGCCGGAGGCGCCCGAGGCGAGCTGGCGCAGCACGTACTGCAGGATGCCGCCGTGCCGGTAGTACTCGCGCTCCTTGGGCGTGTCGATGCGCAGGCGCGCCTTGAAGGACCGCGCGGTGCCGCCCGCGGGAGTCGCCGTGACGGTGACCTCGCGCGCATCGCCCTGGCTGAGTCCGGTGATGTCGAAGACCTCGCGTCCGCTGAGCCCGAGAGAGGCGACGTTCTGTCCCGGCAGGAACTGCAGCGGCGCGACTCCCATGCCGATGAGGTTCGAGCGGTGAATGCGCTCGAAGCTCTCGGCGATGACCGCCTTGACGCCGAGCAGCATCGTTCCCTTGGCCGCCCAGTCGCGCGAGGAGCCCGTGCCGTACTCGCGCCCGGCGAGCACCACGAGCGGAGTGCCCTCGCGCTGGTAGCGCATGGATGCGTCATAGATCGAGGCCTGCTCGCCGTCCGGCAGGTGTACCGTGATGCCGCCCTCGACGCCCGGCACCAGGAGATTTCGCAACCGGATGTTGGCGAAGGTGCCGCGCATCATGACCTCGTGGTTACCGCGGCGTGCGCCATAGGAATTGAAGTCCTTCGGCTGCACGCCCTGATCCATGAGGTAGCGCGCCGCCGGGCTCGAGCGCGAGATGTTGCCGGCCGGCGAGATGTGATCGGTGGTGACCGAGTCGCCGAGCACCGCGAGCGCGCGCGCCCCCCGCACGTCGGCGAGCGGCGGCGGCGTCATCGTCATGCCCTCGAAGTAGGGCGGATTCTTCACGTAGGTCGACTTCGCATCCCAGGCATAGCGCTTGCCGGCCGGCACCTGAATGCCGGCCCAGTTCTCGTCGCCCTGGAACACGCTCGCGTAGCTGGAGCGGAACATCTGCGAGTCGATCGAGCGCTTGAGCGCCTCCTGCACCTCGGCATCGCTCGGCCAGATCTCGGCGAGGTGCACGGGCTTGCCGTCGCGGCCCGTGCCGAGCGGCTCGCTGGTGAGGTCGACGTCGAGCGTGCCGGCGAGCGCGTAGGCGACCACGAGCGGCGGCGAGGCGAGGAAGTTCATGCGCACCTCGGGGTGCACGCGGCCCTCGAAATTGCGATTGCCGGAGAGCACCGAGCAGGCGGTGAGATCGCCCGCCTTCACGGCAGCGGAGATTTCGGGCTTGAGCGGGCCGCTGTTACCGATGCAGTTATGAACACATACGGTGCCGGCGACGAAAGCGTGCAGGTCATTCACCGCCAGATCGAATACCGGGCGAGTGCCGGCATCGCGGACATCGGCGACCTGCATCGAGAACGTCGGCAACGTCAGAGAGTCTTTCTCGACGCAATAGCGCCTTGAGAAGTCTGCCGTTTCGCGCGGCTGCAGTCGGGCGAACCAATTTCGGGCACCGATCTCCGTGAGCAGCTCCGCGGGCGAGGGGAAGTCACAGCTCTCCCGATGCAGGGGCTTGAAGCACCGCTCGGCCCAGGGGAGACGGTCGAAGCGGTCGTGTCCCTCGAGCAGAGAATAATGCGGGTGCAGAGCCGTCTCGAGCGTCATCAGCTCCGCGGCGGCGATGCGGCGGGTCTGCTGGAAGCTGAAAGTGTAGTTTTCGTTCAGCGCCTCGAGGCGGTCCGCCATCCACAGGCGCTCCCGGTTGATGGTGTCGATCGTGCGCCAGTAGACCGCCGCGGCGCTCGCGCGCAGCGTCTTGTCGATGCAATAGCGGAAGCCAACCCGCTCGACGAACGACAGGCCGTTGGGCAGGGCGAGTCGCGCTTCGATCCGCGGCGCGCCGTCGCGCGCGGCGGGGTAGCTCGACGCGGAATGGCGGACGGGATACGAGTGGATCTGAGCACCCCGGGCCTTAACGCCGCAGCGCACCAGAAGATTGGTGATCTCGCGCATGAGCGCCTTGAGCGCCTCTACGTGCTCTGGCTTGGCGCTTTGTGAGTACGCCGGCGGCTTGAGGGTTGCGCTGTCTTCGCTCAGCCCCTGACGGTGCAGGACGGGTGCATGTCCGTCCGCGCCGAAGAGTCCGCCGAGGAACTCGCGCACGACCGCGACGGGACAACCGGGCTCCAGCACGAACCGCGGCAGCGTGGGCGGCTGGTGAATTCTCTGGCCGACGCGGACTCCCTCGAGCGAGGCAATTGCCTGAGTTAGCTCCCGCGGCAGCGCGATCGACCACTTGCGCTCGTCGTAGCGATTGGCCGCGGGCCGCTTGCCGGTGAGCAGCTCGACATCGGCCAGGACTGCTTCACGGTCCACTGCTTGGCCGACATTCATCCGGCCCTGGCCCAGGACGCTGATCGATCGGTCACTGATCAGATGACCAACGAGCCGCGCGAACGCCAGCGTGCGCGCTCGCTCATGCGCATTGGCAAAGTCGAGCCGCAGCTCACTGGCCAGGAGCTCATAACCAGCCTCGTCGGCACCCGGCTCATCCAGAGGCGCTTCCAGACCCACGACGAGCCGGTCGCGTCCCTTGACGAGCGCATCGGCGCGCACCCAGCGTCCGTCCGCGCACAGCAGCTGGTGATCCGGCGTGCAAATGAGCTTCCGGCCATCCTGCAGCACGACGGATACGCATTCGCGCTCACCCTGCACCATCATCTCGCTCTGAACCGCGATCCCGAGCTTGCCGTCCTCGGTTGGGCCGAAGACTTTCATGCCGCCCGCGGACGGCATTTGCTCGATGCGGCGGCTCGTCCCGTTGGCGAGCAGGACGGGGGTGCCGGCGGAGATGCAGGTAGTACATCCGTACCCCACCAGATCAAACCCAACCGCCGCGAGATCCTCGAGCACGCCGGCTTTCTTGAAGTAATCGGTCACCACCCGTGAGCCCGGTGCAAGGCTAGTCTTCACCCACGGTTTGGCGGCGAGGCCGCGCTCGCGCGCCTTGCGGGCCAGGAGTCCCGCGCCGAGCATCACCGAGGGGTTCGAGGTGTTGGTGCAGCTGGTGATGGCGGCGATCAGCACCGCGCCGTCCCTGAGCTCGACCGTCTGGCCGTTGAGCGTCGCGGGCGCGACGCCACCCGCGCCGTTGCGCGCGGCGCGCTCCTCGGCGGCCTTCTTCGCGTTGGTCTCGTAGATCTGCTTGGCGCTCTTCAAGGGCACACGGTCCTGCGGACGGCGGGGACCGGCGAGGCTCGGCTCCACCTTTCCGAGGTCGAGCTCGAGCTCATCCGTGTAGCGGGCCGGGGTCACGCCCGGATTGCGCCACATGCCCTGAGCGCGCGCATAGGTTCCGACCAGATCGATGCGCTCGCGCGGGCGGCCGGAGAGCTCGAGATAGCGGATCGTCTCGGCGTCTACGGGGAAGATGCCGCAGGTGCTGCCGTACTCGGGCGCCATGTTGGCGATCGTGGCCCGGTCGGCCAACGGGAGATTCGCCAGCCCGTCGCCGTAGAACTCCACGAACTTATCGACCACGCCCTTCTTGCGCGTCATCTCGGTGACGGTCAGCACCAGGTCGGTGGCGGTCGCGCCGGGCTGCAGCCGTCCGTCGAGACGAAAGCCGATGACCTGCGGGATCAGCATGGTCACGGGCTGTCCGAGCATGGCGGCCTCGGCTTCGATCCCGCCCACGCCCCAGCCGAGCACCCCGAGGCCGTTGATCATGGTCGTGTGCGAGTCGGTGCCGACCAGGGTGTCGGGGTAGGCGCGGCGCGTGCCGCCGGACTCGGCATCGAAGATCACCCGCCCGAGGTACTCGAGATTCACCTGGTGCACGATGCCGGTGTTCGGTGGCACCACCGAGAAGTTGCGGAACGCGGTCTGTCCCCAGCGCAGGAACGCGTAACGCTCCTTGTTGCGGCTGAACTCGATGGCGGTGTTGGCGGCGAGCGCGCCGGGCGTGCCGTACTCATCGACCTGCACGGAGTGATCGATGACGAGCTCGGCCGGGTTCAGGGGATTGACGCGCTCGGGATCGCCACCGAGGCGTACGATCGCATCGCGCATCGCCGCGAGATCGACGATGCACGGCACGCCGGTGAAATCCTGGAGGATGACGCGCGCGGGAGTGAAGGCGATCTCGTGCGCGGGTGTGGCTGCGGGGTCCCAGTCGAGCAGCGCCTCGATGTCGGCGCGCGTGACGCTCACGCCGTCCTCGAACCGCAGCAGGTTCTCGAGGAGGATCTTGAGCGAGTAGGGGAGGCGCGCGACCTTGTCCTGCGGCAGGGCGGCGAGACTCCATATCTCGTACGTGCGCTCGCCGACCTTGAGCGTCGAGCGCGCCCGGAAGCTGTTCGTCATGCGTATCTCCGCTGGCTGCGGGAATTATATCGGGGGCGGCGCGCGGCCGCCGCCCGGGCGTCGGCCGACCGCGGCAAGCGGTCGCAGCCGTTCAGGCGGCTGCGGACCGGCGCAGCGGCGGCGCCACCGCCTCGATCACCGCGCCTCCCAGGCAGCGGCTGCCGTCGTAAGCAACCGCGTACTGGCCGGGGGTGACGGCGCGCTGCTGCTCCGCGAACTCGAGATGCACCGTGCCGTCGGGGCGCGGCGTCAGCCTCGCGCGCTGATCGAGCTGGCGGTAGCGCACTTTGACCGTGCAGCGCAGGGTTGCCGCGGGCGGGGGCGTCAGCCAGTGCCATCGGCCGGTGGTGAGCGTCGTGCTCGACAGCAGCGGGTGATCGTGCCCCTGCACGACGATGAGCGCATTGCGCACGGCGTCCTTGGCAGCGACGTACCAGGGCTGCTCGGCACGGCCCTGGCGGCCGCCGAGGCCGAGGCCGCCGCGCTGACCGAGGGTATAGAAGGCGAGCCCCCGGTGGGTGCCGAGGCGCTCGCCGTCGGGGGATTCGACCGGCCCGGGCGCGCGCGGCAGAAAACGCTCGAGGAACTCGCGGAAGGGCCGCTCGCCGATGAAGCAGATACCGGTGCTGTCGGGCTTGTCGAACACCGGGAGGCCCGCCCGGCGTGCGCGCTCGCGCACCGCGCGCTTCTCGAGCTCGCCGAGCGGCATCAGCGTCTGTCCGAGCTGCGCCGGCGCGACCGCGTGCAGGAAATAGCTCTGGTCCTTGGCGGCATCGCACGCCTTGTGCAGCTCGATGCCCCCGGCTCCCTCGACGAGGCGTGCATAGTGACCGGTGGCGAGGCGCGCCGCACCGAGGCGGCGCGCATACTGAAGCGCCACGCCGAACTTGATCTCGCGGTTGCAGAGCACGTCGGGGTTGGGCGTGCGGCCGGCGCGGTGTTCGGCGAGGAAATGCTCGAACACCCGCGCGCGGTATTCGGCGGCGAAGCTCACGCGATGCAGCGGAATGGCGAGGCGCTCCGCCACGGCGCGTGCGTCCTGGAAGTCCTGCGAAGCCGTGCACCAGATATCGTCCGCGGACTCCTCCCAGTTGCTCATGAAGAGCCCCTGAACGTCGTAGCCCTGTTCCTTGAGGAGCAGCGCGGCGACGGCCGAGTCGACCCCGCCCGAGAGTGCGATGATGACGCGGCAATCAGCAGGAGGGGACGGAGCGGCGGCCATCCGCGAATTCTACCGCGCGCCCGGCGCGGTCGCCGCGCCGCAGCTTAGTCAGCCGCGACGGGCGGCGCGCAGGCCGTGCTCGGCCGCGCTGGCATTCCAGACCTGGTCGAATTCCTGCAGGTAGGCGCGCGCCGCCGGCGGGTTGTTGATGTCGGAGACGCCGTCCCAGGTATCGGCGCGCAGCCGGTAGACGATGGCACGATCATCGGCGATCAGATAGGCGGAGGCGCGCTGTGGCGCCTGCGCGGCGACGTAGCGGATGTCGATGCAGCTCGACAGACGGCGTCCCATGGCGACGAAGCGGTTGCTGTCGCGCATCACGCGTGTCGGCTCGGCGAGCAGCACGCGCACCTTGGAGAAGCTGCGCGTCAGGACGAAATGCTTGATGACCTCGAGGAACGCCGTCTGGTCGTAGAGATCGGGCTCGAGATCGGGCGTGTAGATGGAGATGAGCCGCTGCGCCGTGGCGGCGACCTCGGTGACCGCGGTGCGCACCTCGGCGAGGGTGGTGAGGACGGTGAGGGTCTCGGCGGCGCTCTGGCGCGGCGTGCCGCGGCCATTGCCTGCGCTCACGGACTCGGATGCATAGCGCGCGTTGGCGAGCTGCGCCCAGCCGTTCTTGAGATCGAGTTCCCCGGAAATTGCCACGTGTGGCGTCCACCCCATGGCCCGCACGAAGTGCAGGCTGCGGACGATCTTAGTGAGCGCTCGAGCTTTTTCATTGTCGAACCGGTCACGGTTTCACCGGCCGCCGCCGCCGCAGTAAGTCAAAAACGCGGTGCAGTTCGCACTTGGAACGCTGTTATGTCGCGTTGTGGCGACACTTGACGGGTGCCGGCGCCCCGGGAGCTCAGATCCCACGAGCCAGCGTCGCAGCGAGCCCGGTGTACTCGGCCGGCTTGAGAGAGCGCAGTCGCGCCTTGTCGGCCGCGGGCAGCGGCAGGCTGTCGATGAACTCGCCGAGGGCGCGCGCGTCGATGGCGCGGCCGCGCGTGAAATCCTTCAGCCGCTCATAGCCGTCGGGTACGCCGGCGGCACGCAGTGCGGTCTGTACCGCCTCCGCCAGCACTTCCCAGGCGCCCTCGAGATCGCTCGCCATGCGCGCCGCATCCGCCTCGACGCGTCCGAGGCCGCGCCCGAGCGCGTTCCACGCGATCAGCGTGTGTCCGAGCGCGACGCCGAGATTGCGCAGCACGGTCGAGTCGGTGAGGTCGCGCTGCCAGCGCGATATCGGCAGCTTCTCGGCGAAGTGCCGCAGCAGCGCGTTGGCGAGCCCGAGATTGCCCTCGGCGTTCTCGAAATCGATCGGGTTCACCTTGTGCGGCATGGTGGAGGAGCCGACTTCGCCGGCGACGGTTCTCTGGCGCAGGTAGCCGAGCGAGATGTAGCCCCACATGTCGCGGCACAGATCGACGAGCACCACGTTGACCGCGGCGAGCGCGTCGCAGTACTCGGCGATCCAGTCGTGGGGCTCGATCTGGGTGGTGTAGGCGTTGTACTCGAGGCCGAGCGATTCCACGAAGGCGCGTGCCACCGCCGGCCAGTCCACCGCCGGGAGCGTGCCCGCGTGAGCGTTGAAGTTGCCGACCGCGCCGTTCCATTTGCCGAAGATGGCGACCGAGGTCCAGCGTGTGTCGGCGCGCATCAGGCGTGCCGCGAAGTTGGCGAGCTCCTTGCCGAGAGTGGTGGGACTTGCCGCCTGCCCGTGGGTGCGCGCGAGCATGGCGCTCTCCGCGTAGCGGTGGGCGAGCGCCACCAGCTCGTCGATGCGCCCCTTGAGGACCGGGCGCAGCTGCGCGCGTGCGCCCTGCAGCAGCCGCGAGTAGGCGAGGTTATTGATGTCCTCGGAGGTACAGCCGAAGTGCACCAGCTCGAGAGTCGCGGCGGGCGCGCCGGCGGCGGCGAGCTGCTCGCGCACGTAGTACTCGACCGCCTTGACGTCGTGGTTGATGCGCGCCTCGATCGCCTTCACGGCGGCCGCGGCGCCCGGGTCCGGGGCGGCGGCGAGCTGCTGCGCGCGGGTCCGTACCGCAGGGGTGAGGGCCGCGCCGGGCAGCTGCGGCACCGCGGCGGCGAGCTTGAGCAGCCACTGCGCCTCGATGCGCACCCGCGCGCGGATCAGCGCCGCCTCCGTGAGCCACTCGCGCAGCGGGGCCGTGGTGGCGGCGTAGCGACCGTCGACGGGCGAGAGCGCGTCGAGGGCGCGGGGAGCGTCGCTGGGGCTTGCGGGCATGCGTTATCATGATAACGCATACGGCTGTCCGGCCGGGCGTCCCGCAAGCCGCGGGCGATGAGCGGAGTGCACTCAATGACGACTTCCTTCCGGGTCGAGCGCGACAGCATGGGCGAGCTCAAGGTGCCGGCCGACGCGCTGTGGGGCGCGCATACTCAGCGCGCCGTGGAGAATTTTCCGGTGAGCGGGCTCACCATGCCGCGCGGCTTCGTCGCCGCGCTCGCGCTGGTCAAGCAGGCGGCCGCGCGCGCCAACGGGCGCCTCGGGCTGCTCGAGCCCAGGGTCGCCGAGGCGGTCGAGGCCGCCGCGGCCGAGGTCGCCACCGGCAAGCATGACCGGCATTTCCCCATCGACGTGTTCCAGACCGGCTCCGGGACCAGCACGAACATGAACGCCAACGAGGTGATTGCAGCGCTGGCGGGCGCGCGCCTGAAGAGCCCGGTGCATCCCAACGACCAGGTCAACATGGGACAGAGCAGCAATGACTCGATTCCCACCGCGATTCACGTCAGCGCCGCGCTCGCCGTGCGCGGCGCGCTGCTACCGGCGCTCGCTCATCTGCGCGACGTGCTTGCGCGGCGCGAGCGCGAGCTCGCCGACACCGTCACCACCGGGCGCACTCACCTGATGGACGCGATGCCGGTCACGCTCGGGCAGGAGCTGTCGGGCTGGCGTACCCAGATCGAGCTCGGCCTTGCGCGCCTCGCCGCGGTCGAGCCGCGCCTGCTCTCGCTCGCCCAGGGCGGCACGGCCGTCGGTACCGGGATCAACGCGCATCCGGAGTTCGGGCGGCGCTTCTGCGAGGAGCTCGCGGCGATCACCGGGGTAGCCTTCGCGCCGGCGGCCAACTACTTCGAGGCGCTGTCATCCCAGGACACGGCGGTGGAGCTCTCCGGCCAGCTCAAGGTGATCGCCGTGAGCCTGATGAAGATCGCCAACGATCTGCGCCTCATGAACAGCGGGCCGCTCGCAGGCCTCGGTGAGATCTCGCTGCCCGCACTGCAGGCGGGCAGCAGCATCATGCCGGGCAAGGTGAACCCGGTGATCCCCGAGGCCACCACCATGGTAGCGGCGCAGGTGATCGGCAACGACACCACCATCACCATCGCCGGCCAGTCGGGCAACTTCCAGCTGAACGTCATGCTGCCCGTCATCGCCCGCAACCTGCTCGAGAGCATCGCGCTGCTCGCCAACGTGTCGCGGCTGCTCGCCGACCGGGCGATCGCCGGCTTCAAGGTGAACGCGGCGCGGATTTCCGAGACGCTCGATCGCAACCCGATCCTGGTGACGGCCTTGAACCCGGTGATCGGCTACGAGAAGGGCGCGGCGATTGCCAAGGCGGCCTATGCCCAGGGAAGGCCGATCCGGGACGTTGCGCGCGAGATGACCAATTTGCCGGCCGCGGATCTGGCCCGGCTGCTCGATCCCGCGGAGCTCACGCGCGGCGGTATCAAGGGTGGCACCAGCGGTGGTGGCTGAGCGGCGCGACGGCACCGCGGGCGACCGCGACTGGGCGTCGATCATCCGCACCCAGCTGGCCGGCAGCGCTCCCCGCCACGAAGCGAAGGACTGGATCCTGCCGGGAATGTCCGCTGCCGATAGCGAGATCTACCGGCGCGCGCTGCCCGCCCACCCTAAGCCCGCCGCCGTGTTGATTCCACTGGTGGAGCGCAAGCGGACGACGGTGCTCCTGACCGAGCGCTCCGCGGGACTGCGCACTCACGCCGGTCAGGTCAGCTTCCCCGGAGGACACATCGAGGCGAGCGACCGGAGCCCGGCGGCCGCCGCCCTGCGTGAAACGCGCGAGGAGATCGGTCTCGAGGAGAGCCGGGTGTCGGTGGCGGGTTACCTCGCGGACCACATCGTGATCACGGGCTTTCGCATCACGCCGGTGGTGGGGTTCGTGCGCGAGGGCTTCACGCTGGCGCTGGATCACAAGGAAGTGCAGGGAACCTTCGAGGTGCCGCTCGATTACATCTTCGATCCCGCGAACCTGCGGCTGCAGCGCCGCCGCCTGATCCGCAGCGGTGCGGAGGTCGCGTTCTGGGACATCCCGTTCGAGGGGCGCACCATCTGGGGCGCCACCGCCGGGATACTGCTGACGCTCTATCGACTGTGCGTGGGGCCGCCGCCTTACGAGCGTGCCGGATGAGTGATCCGCAGCGCGCACTCGAGGCGCTCATCGCCCTCATGGCCCGGCTGCGTGATCCGCAGCAAGGCTGCCCCTGGGACCTCAAGCAGACCTTCGCCAGCATCGCGCCCTACACCATCGAGGAGGCCTACGAGGTTGCCGATGCGATCGCACGCGAGGACCCGCGGCGGCTGCGGGACGAGCTCGGGGATCTGCTCCTGCAGGTGGTGTTTCACGCGCGCATGGCCGAGGAGCGCGGCTGGTTCGATTTCGCCGACGTCGCCGAGTCCATCCACGACAAGCTGGTGCGGCGCCACCCGCATGTGTTCGCGGGCGCTGCCATCGAGGCGCGGGATCTCCCGCGGGAGTGGGAAGCCCAGAAAGCCCGCGAGCGCGAGCAGGCCGCCGCGCACGCCGAGGACCGCGGCACGCTCTCCGGCGTCCCTCAGGCGCTGCCCGCGCTCATGCGCGCCGCGAAGCTCGGCCGGCGCGCGGCGCGCGTGGGCTTCGACTGGCCCGATGCCGCCCAGGTACGCGCCAAGCTTGCCGAGGAGCTGGGCGAGCTCGACGCGGCGCTCGCCGGCCGGGCGGGCACTGCCGCTGATGGCGCGCCGGCCGCCGACGACCCGGTTGCCGCCGAGCTCGGCGATCTGCTCTTTGCGATCGTGAATCTCAGCCGCCATCTCGAGGTCGACGCGGAGGCGGCGCTGCGCTCGGCCAACGCGAAGTTCGAGCGGCGCTTCCGCTGCATGGAGCGTCTCCTCGCCGAGCGTGGACAAACGCTCGAGCGGCTGTCGGCGGCCCAGTGGGACGAGCTCTGGCGGGAGGCGAAGCTGAACGGCGGCTGAAGCCGCCTGGGGCGGGCGCCGCGTGCGACGCAGGCAGCGCATGCGTTAACCTTGACCGCTGTCATGAGCCCGCGCGGATTGATCGCACTGACCGTGCTGCTGGGCTGGGGCCCGGCGGCGGCGGGTACCCTGAACGCAGTGCCGCCATCCTCGCCGACGGCCGCGCACGGCGCGCACGCCGCAGAATCGATGAGCATGGACGAGGCGGTGAAAATGGCCGAAGAGCGCTTCCACGCGCGCGTCGTGAAGGCCGAGAGCCAGCAGGACAAGGGCCACACCGTGTACGTGCTGCGCCTCCTCAACGAGTCCGGCCGGGTCTGGACCGTGCGCGTCGATGCGGCGAGCGGCGCCGTGCTGTGACATAAGCGCGCGAGGGTCTGCATGCGTGTACTGGTGGTCGAGGACGAGGCGGCGCTGCGCGAGACACTGGCGACACGCCTTGCCGCGGCTGGCTTCACGGTGGACGTGGCGGCGGACGGCAATGAGGCCCTGTTCGCCGGCAGCGAGTATCCGCTCGACGTCGCCATCGTCGACCTCGGGCTTCCGGGGCTTCCCGGGCTCGAGGTGATTCGCCGCCTGCGGGCGGCGCGCAAGATCTATCCGATCCTGATCCTCACAGCGCGTGACAACTGGCAGGACAAGGTCGAGGGCCTGCAGGCCGGGGCCGACGACTATGTCGCCAAGCCCTTTCATTTCGAGGAAGTGCTCGCACGCGTGCAGGCGCTGCTGCGCCGCGCCGGCGGCTGGGCGAGTCCCGTGCTGCGCTGCGGCCCGGTGGAGCTCGACACGCGCGCACAGACGGTGCGCGTGAGCGGCACCCCCGTCGAGCTCACCACCTTCGAGTACCGCATTCTCGAGCACCTGATGCTGCGCGCCGGGGACGTGATATCCAAGGCCGAGCTCACCGAGCGGCTCTATGACCAGGATTTCGAGCGCGACAGCAACGTGATCGAGGTGCTGGTGGGACGCCTGCGCCGCAAGCTCGATCCGCAGGAGCAGCTGCGGCCGATCGAGACGCTGCGCGGGCGCGGCTACCGCCTCGCACTGCCGCGCGACACGGGCGGCTGACGGCGCGTCCGCCCGTGCACTCGCTCAGCCGGCGGCTGCTCGTATCGGTTTCGCTGCCGCTGGCGCTGTTCTCCGGCGTCATGATCTGGGTGCTCGACTCCGGCTTCCGCGCGCTCTCCGAGCGCTCCCTCGAGGAGCTGCTCGACCGGCAGATGGTGGCGCTGATCGCCTCGGTGGAGCCGCAGCCGGACGGGGGCTACGCGCCGGCGCCGCAGACGCTCGATACGCGCCTCGCCACGCCCCGCTCGGGGCTGTATGCGCAGATCCGCTCGCCGCATCACCTGTGGCGCTCGCCGTCCACCGCGGGACTCACGAGCGATTTCGGCCCATTGCTCGAGCGGGGCGGCCGGCGCGTGAGCTTCGCCAGCTTCGGCCGGCAGCACCGCGTCGCGATTGAGAGCCGCGCCATCCAGTTCGCGGACGACCCGAAGGAGCCGCAGGGGTTCACGTTCAGCGTCGCGCTGAGCCTCACGCCCTACGAGGAGCAGCTGTCGAGCTTTCGTCAGCAGCTGAGCGGCTGGTTCATCGGCTTGACGGTGCTGCTGCTCGCCGTGCTGGCGGTGCTGTTGCGCTGGGTGCTGGCGCCGGTGCGGCGCATGGAGCGCGAGATCCACGAGGTGGAAGAGGGGCGCAGCGACACGATCGGCAGTGGCTATCCGCGCGAGTTGTCCGGCGTCGCCGTGAACCTGAACGCGCTGCTCACCGGGGAGCGCAGGCGCCTGGCCCGCTACCGCGACACGCTCGGGAACCTCGCGCACAGCCTGAAGACTCCGCTCGCCGTGATGCGCGCGACGCTGCCGGGAGAGGCGCAGCGCGGCAGCATCGGCGCCGAGATCGACCGGATGAGCGGCATCATCGAGCACCAGATGAAGCGTGCCGCGACCTCCGGTGGGGCGCTGATCGGACAGGCGCCGGTCGACCTCGCACCGGTGGCCTCCGAGCTGCGCGCGGCCCTGCTGCGCGTGTATGCGCACAAGGATCTCTCGCTCGAGCTGGAGGTTGCGCCCGGGAGTCTCTTCGTCGGCGACCGTGGCGACGTCACCGAGATGCTCGGCAACCTCCTCGACAATGCCTGCAAGTGGTGCCGCAGCCGCGTGCGTCTCGGCACACGCATCGACGAGGGCGCAAGCGCGCGACAGCGGCTCGTCGTCACGGTGGAGGATGACGGCTCAGGGATCGCGCCGGAGGACCGCCCGCGGGTGCTGCAGCGCGGCGTGCGCGCCGACGAGAACGTGCCGGGCCACGGGCTCGGCCTCGCGATGGTGCGTGAGACCGTCGATCTCTATGGCGGAGCGCTCGAGGTGGACGAGTCGCCGCTCGCCGGCGCCCGCTTCACGCTGCGGCTGCCGGGGCGTTAGGGCGCCACCTTGAACTCGATGCCCTGGGCGAGCGGCAGCTCGCGGCCCCAGTTGACGGTGTTGGTCTGCCGGCGCATATAGGCCTTCCAGGCATCCGATCCCGACTCGCGCCCGCCGCCGGTGTCCTTCTCGCCGCCGAAAGCGCCGCCGATCTCGGCGCCGGAAGTACCGAGGTTCACGTTAGCGATGCCGCAGTCGCTGCCCGAGGCGGACAGGAACGCCTCCGCGCTCTGGAGGCGATCGGTGAAGATCGCCGACGACAGTCCGTGGGCCGAGGCGTTCTGCGCCGCGATGGCCTCGGCGAGCGACTCGACCGGGATGAGATAGAGCAGCGGGGCGAAGGTCTCGGTCTGCACGATCGGCCACTCGTTGCGGGCGCGCACGATTGCGGGCTCGACGAAGTTCCCCGGCTGCTTGAGGACCTTGCCGCCGTAGAGCAGCTCACCGCCCGCCGCCTGCGCCGCGGCGACCGCGGCCTGATAGCCCTCGACCGCCTTGGCGTCGATCAAGGGTCCCATGAGGGTCCCAGGCTCGAGCGGATCGCCGATGCGGACCTGCCGGTAGGCGTGAATGAGGCGCCTCTCGAGCTCCGCCGCCACGCCAACGTGGGCGAGCACGCGGCGCGTGGAGGTGCAGCGCTGGCCGGCGGTGCCGACCGCGCCGAAGACGATCGAGGGCACAGCAAGGTCGAGATTCGCGCTCTCGTCGACGATCACGGCGTTGTTGCCGCCGAGCTCGAGCAGGCTCTTGCCGAGGCGCGCCGCGACCCGCTCGCCGACCCGGCGGCCGACCTCGGTCGAGCCGGTGAAGGAGATGAGGGCGACGCGGCGATCCTCCACCAAGCGCGTGGCGAGTCCGGTGCCGCCGTCGATGAAGATCTGGAAGACCGGCGGCAGGCCCGCGGCCTTCATCACAGCGTTGCAGATCTGCTGCACGGCGAGCGCGCTCAGCGGGGTCTTGTGCGAGGGTTTCCACACGCAGGCATTGCCGCAGACGGCGCCGAGCAGCGCGTTCCAGGCCCAAACCGCCACCGGAAAGTTGAACGCCGAGATGATGCCGACGATGCCGAGGGGGTGCCATTGCTCGCTCATGCGGTGCCGTGGGCGCTCGGAATGCATCGAGAGGCCATAGAGCATGCGCGACTGACCGAGGGCGAAGTCCGCGATGTCGATCATCTCCTGCACCTCGCCCAGGCCCTCGGCGAGGATCTTGCCGTTCTCGAGCGAGACCAGCGTGCCGAGATCGGTCTTGTGCCGCCGCAGCTCCTCCCCGAGGAGCCGCACCGCCTCGCCGCGCTTGGGCGCCGGAACCTCGCGCCAGGCGCCCGCTGCCTGCTGGGCGCTCGCGATCACGCTCTCATAGTCGGCCTCCGTCGCCGGGCGCACCTGCGCGATCAGGGCGCCGCTCGACGGGTTCTTGACGTTGAGCAGCGGCGCCTCGGTGCTCCTCGACCAGCCGTGCTGGCCGGACCAGGCGCCCGGGTTGACGGCCGCGAGCCCGAGCCGCGCCAGCAGCGCGTTGACGTCCACGGCGCTCATCGCACCGCCAGCCTGCGATGACGCTGATGTCCGGTCTTGCCGGCGACGACCACCTCGCCGGAGAGGTGCTTGGTGCCACCGGGCGCGTAATAGTGCCCGAAGCGGTTGGCCACGATGTCGCTGAGGCGGAACTGCTCCTGGGGGATGAAGCCGTGGTAGTGGGTCGGTGCGCTAAGCACCAGGTCGGCCACCGCGGTGATGCCGGCGGCGGTCGATACCTGGATCGCCGACCAGAGCCGTCCGGCGATCATCTGGGGGTAGATCTTGTTGACGTAGTTCTCCTCGCGCAGCTGCCCGTCCTGCTTGCCGGTCACCGCGGCGTAGACGATCACGACGTCCTGCAGCGTCTGCGGCACCGCGTTCTCCAGGATCCGCTTCAGGGTGCCCCGGTCGTGATTGAGCTTGAGGTCGTTCATCAGGAGACGCATCTGCTCGCAGTGTCCGGGATAGCGGATGGTCTTGTAGTTCATGGTCTCGCAGTGGGCACCGTGCGTGTCGGCGAGCGAGCCGAGGCCTCCCGAGGTGTTGAAAGCCTCGTAGCGCATGCCGTCGATCTCGATCTCCTCGAGCCCCTCCAGCGGCGCGACCTCCGCCATGCGGCCGTCGCTGATTGCCTGGCAGGGATTGCCGTACTCGTTGATGAGACCTTCGGTGGACCAGGTGAGGGAGTACTTGAGCACGTTGTTGGGGTGCTGCGGCAGGGCGCCGACGCGCAGCTTCACCGACCGCAGCTCATCGAAGTGGGTGATGAGCTCGGCGGCGGCGATGCTGATGAAGCCCGGCGCGAGGCCGCACTGGGGCACGAACGCCTGCGAGGCTCCCGAGGCAATGGCGCGCACCGCACGCGTCACCTCCACGTCCTCGGTGAGGTCGAAATAATGGATGCGCGCACGGCGGGCCACCTCGGCCACCGCGCGGTTGCAGTAGTACGGCAGGCCCGAGATGACGGCGTCGGCCGGGTGGGCTGCAAGGTGCCGCTCGAGGAGTTCGGGCTGACTCGCGTCGAGGGCGAAAGCCGTCAGCTCCAGGCCGCCGTGCGCACGCGCCACCGCCTCGGCGGCGGCGCCGTCCATATCGGCCAGCTGAACCTTGTAACTACCGGATTCTGCTAGCAATCCTGATATCAGGGCGCCGATCTTACCGGCGCCGAGGATCAATACGCGATGCATAGGGCCCTCTCGAAAAGGCGCGCATTCTGCCTTCGATGAGGCTGCAACGCCAGCGGTCCTCCCGGACCCCGATGGGCCGCCGGGAGCGCGTGCTAGGATCGATTCATGCGCTCCCCCGAGACCACTTCCTGGCACAGCGCGAGCTGGCAGACGCGGCCCGCCCAGCAGCAGCCGGTGTACCGCGACCCGAAAGCGCTCGAGCGCGTGGTCGCCGAGCTGTCGCGGCTTCCGCCGGTGGTGGTGTCCTGGGAGGTCGAGGCCTTGCGGGCGCGGCTGGCGGCAGCGCAGCGCGGGGAGGCGTTCCTGCTGCAGGGCGGGGATTGCGCCGAGACCTTTGCCGAGTGTGAGTCGGACATCATCGCGAAGAAGCTCAAGATCCTGCTGCAGATGAGCCTCGTGCTGCTGCACGGGCTCAAGAAGCCGATCATCCGCGTCGGCCGCATGGCCGGCCAGTACGCCAAGCCCCGCTCCGCCGACACCGAGACGCGCGGCGGGGAGACGCTCCCGAGCTACCGAGGCGACCTGGTCAACCGACCGGAGTTCACCGCCGAAGCGCGCGCCGCCGACCCGATGCTGCTGCTGCGTGGCTACGAGCGCGCGGCGCTGACCCTCAACTTCGTGCGTGCGCTGGTCGAAGGGGGCTTCGCCGACCTGCATCACCCGGAGTACTGGGACCTGGGCTTCGTGCACCAGGCACCGCTCAAGGACGCCTACCAGCGCATCGTCCGCTCGATCGGGGACGCGCTCGATTTCTTCGAGGGAATCAGCGGCCGGCAGGTGCACGAGGCGACGCTGGTGGATTTCTACGCGAGCCACGAGGGGCTGCATCTGCACTACGAGCAGGCGCAGACGCGCTTCATCCCACGCCAGAACCGCTGGTACAACCTCTCGACGCATCTTCCCTGGATCGGGATGCGCACCGCGGCGCTCGATGGCGCGCACGTCGAATACTTCCGCGGCATCTCCAACCCGATCGCGGTCAAAGTGGGCTCCGCCATGGATGCGGCGTGGCTGCAGGGCCTGGTGACGACCCTGAATCCGCAGAATCAGCCGGGGCGGCTCACGCTCATTCATCGCTTCGGCGCGAAGGATGTCGCCGCCGCGCTGCCGAAAGCCATCGAGGCGGTGCGGCAGACCGGCCAGACGGTGCTGTGGGTGTGCGACCCGATGCACGGCAACACCGAGACGACGACGGGGGGTCTCAAGACGCGCCGCTTCGAGAACATCCTCAGGGAGCTCGAGCTCGCGTTCCGCATCCACGCGGACCTCGGCTCCTATCTCGGCGGCGTGCACATCGAGCTCACGGGCGATGACGTCACCGAGTGCACCGGCGGGGCGCGCGGGCTCACCGATCAGGACCTGGCCCGGGCCTACCGCTCGAGCGTCGACCCGCGCTTGAACCACGAGCAGGCGCTCGAGCTCGCGATGCTGATTGCCGAACGCAGCCAGAGCCGCCGCGCGGAAAAGCGCGCCTGAGGCGGCCGCGCGACGCGGCTCCTGGATCCCATGCGCTACGATCACCTCGTCGTCCCGGAGTCGGGCTTTGCCAGCGCGGTCATCCGCCACATGGATGACCCGGCCTAGAAGCCCGGCGGCGGCCGGGCTTGCCACCTATGACCCGGACTGCAAGCGCTGTCCGCGCCTGGCGCGCCACCTGGCGGCGACGCGCAGCCGGCATGCGGACTACTGGGCGCGGCCGGTGCCGTCCTTCGGCGCGCAACAACCGAGGCTGCTGATCGTCGGGCTCGCACCCGGGATGCACGGCGCCAATCGCACCGGGCGCCCGTTCACCGGCGACCACGCCGGGATCCTGCTTTACCGCACGCTGTACGAGCTCGGGCTCGCGAGCGCGCCGGAGTCCACGTCCGTGCGCGATGGCCTGGAGCTCTTCAACGCGCGCATCGTCAACGCCGTCAAATGCGTGCCGCCGGGCAACAAGCCGCTGCCCGAGGAGATCCGCCGCTGCAACGCTTATCTCAAGGAGGAGCTGGCGGGGCTCGCGGCGGTGCGCGTGTACCTGGCGCTGGGGCGCATCGCGCACGATGCCGTGCTCATGGCGCGCGGACTCGCGCGCGGTCGCTTCCCCTTCGGTCACGCTCGCGAGCACGCGATCGACGAGGCAAAGTGGCTGGTCGACTCGTATCATTGCAGCCGCTACAACACCCAGACCCGGCGGCTGACGGCGGCGATGTTCCGCAAGGTGCTGCAGCGTGCCTGCGAGCTGGCGGGTCTCAGGCAGTCGGGCTGACCGTGTTCGATCCCAAGGAATATGCCGCCGCGCTCCCGCGCCGCCCGGGCGTGTACCGCATGTTCGGAGCCGACCACGAGCTGCTGTACGTCGGCAAGGCGCGCAGCTTGAGGGACCGTGTCGCCACGTACTTCGTGCCCGGTAACGTCAATCCCAAGGTGCAGGCGCTCACTGCACAGATCACCGCCATCGAGGTCACGGTTACCAACTCCGAGACTGAGGCGCTGCTGCTCGAGTACAACCTCATCAAGGCGCACAAGCCGCGCTTCAATGTCGTGCTGCGCGACGATAAGAGCTTCCCCTATATTCATGTGGAAACGAGCCACGAGTTCCCACGGCTGGCGTTCTACCGCGGCCCACGCACGGCGGCGGGGCGCTACTTCGGACCCTTTCCGAGCGCGGGTGCGGTGCGCGACACGCTGAATCAGCTGCAGAAGCTGTTCCGCATCCGCAACTGCCGCGACAGCTTCTTCGCCAACCGCAGCCGCCCGTGCCTGCAGCACCAGATCGGCCGCTGCTCGGCGCCCTGCGTCGGACTCATCAGCCGCGAGGCTTATGCCCAGGACATCGCCGCCGCCGTCAAGGTGCTCGAGGGCCGCAGCGAGGAGCTCAACGCGGAGCTCGCGGCGCGCATGGAGGAGGCGGGGGCGCGGCTCGAGTTCGAGCGCGCGGCCCAGGTGCGCGATCAGCTCGCGGCGTTGAAGCGCATTCAGGCCCAGCAGGTCGTGACCGCCGGAGTGGAGCGGGACACGGATGTGCTGGCGATCGTGGGCGACGCGGGCGAGTACTGCGTCAGCGTCATGCTGGTGCGCGGCGGACGCAATCTCGGTACGACCAGCTACTTCCCGCGAGCGGCGCTGGCCGAGGCCGAAGAGGCGCTCGCCTCATTCACCATGCAGTACTACGCCGATGCCGAGCCGCCGCCGGAAGTGATCCTGGGGCAACGGCTCCCCGATGCGGCGGCGCTCGCCGAGGCGCTCGGGACGCGCGCCGGGCACGCGGTCGAGGTGCGCCACCCGACGCGCGGGCTCGCGGCGAAATGGGTCGAGTTGACGCGTGAGAACGCGACCCAGGCGCTGCGCATGCGACACGCCCGGCGCGCCGGGGTGGAGGAGATGCTCGCCGAGCTCACGCGCGCGCTCGATCTTCCCGAGCCGCCGGTGCGCCTCGAGTGCTTCGACATCAGCCACACGGGCGGGGAGGGCACGGTCGCCTCCTGCGTCGTGTTCGGCCCCGAAGGCCCGCTGAAGAAGGAGTACCGCCGCTTCAACATCAGCGGGGTGACCCCGGGCGATGACTACGGGGCGCTGCGCCAGGCGCTCGAGCGGCGCTACCAGCACGTGCGCTCGGGGGAGGTCCCGGCTCCCGATCTGCTGCTGATCGACGGCGGGGCGGGCCAGGTCGGCGAAGCGCATTCGGTGCTCGCGGAGCTCGGATTCCCGGACCTCGCGCTCGTGGGTGTCGCGAAGGGGCCGGATCGCCGCCCCGGACAGGAGCGGCTGTTCGTGTACGGGGCGCCTGCCGCCGTGGCCCTCGAGGCCCACTCGCCCGCGCTGCGCTTCGTCCAGAGAATCCGCGACGAGGCGCATCGCTTTGCCATCACCGGCCACCGGCGCAAGCGTGCCCGGCGCTACAACGAGTCCGTGCTCGAGGCGGTCCCGGGCCTGGGTCCCGCCAAGCGCCGAGCTCTGCTGAAGCACTTCGGCGGACTGCAGGGCGTGATGCGCGCCGGCGTGGCGGACCTTACGCAGGTGGTGGGAATCGGCGCGACGCTCGCCCGAAGTCTTTATGATCACCTGCACCCGGGCGCGTGAGGGAAGCCTCGCTTACGATGGTCTGGAACGTACCAAACACGTTGACCTGGCTGCGGATCGCGGCCATCCCGCTCATCGTGCTGCTCTTCTATATGCCGTATCCCTGGTCGGATCCGGCCGCGGGCTTGCTGTTTGCCGCCGCGGGCATCACCGACTCGCTCGACGGCTATTTTGCCCGGCGGCTGCAGCAGACCTCGCGGCTCGGGGCGTTCCTCGATCCGGTTGCGGACAAGCTGATCGTCGCAGTGGCGCTGGTGCTGCTGGTGAGCAAGGACCCGCGCTGGCCCATCGTGCTCGCCGCCGCGATCATCATCGGCCGCGAGATCACCATCTCGGCGCTGCGCGAGTGGATGGCGGAGATCGGCGCGCGGCGCAAGGTAGCCGTCTCGCAGCTCGGTAAGTACAAGACCATCCTGCAGATCGTGGGGCTGTCGCTGATGCTGTATCGCTGGCCGCTCTTCGGTCTTCCGACCTACCCGCCCGGGGTCGTTCTCACCGAGGTGGCAGCCGCGGCGACGCTCGTGTCCATGGTCGCCTACCTGCGCGCGGCGTGGCCTGATCTAAGACGTTAAGAGGCGTACCTAAGTCTATGTATTTACAGGAGGTAGAAACCCTCAGCGACGCACCAGGCCGCTCCCCGTCGGCGGGACTTCTCGCCTTGACTTCCCGGGGGGTGTACATAGAATCCGCCGTTCGGATGCGGGCTTAGCTCAGTTGGTAGAGCGGTACCTTGCCAAGGTACAGGTCGACGGTTCGAACCCGTTAGCCCGCTCCATCTCCCCAATCATCACGGGTAGTCACGCGCTCACCGCGACGCCCGGCTCCCCCTCGCTCATCGCACCGATGACGGCCGCCTGGCCGAAGCCTTCCCGCGCGAGGATCCCGAGCGCCGCTGGAACCGTCTCGGCGGTACAGGCAACCAGCAGTCCCCCGGAAGTCTGTGGATCGCAGAGCAGCGCCTGATCGAGGGGAGTGAGCTCGGGCGCCAACCGCACTTCCTCGCCGTACGAGGCCCAGTTGCGCCCCGAGGCGCCCGTCACGTAACCCGCCGCAAGGAGCGAGCGTACGCCCTCGAGCACGGGAACCGCGCCCAGACGCACCTGAGCCGCGAGGCTCGCGCCGCGGCACATGCCGAGCAGATGCCCGAGCAGCCCAAAGCCGGTGACGTCCGTCATGGCGTTCACCCCGGCAAGCGCCGCCAGGTCGGGACCGGCGCTATTGCGGCGAGTCGCCGTGTCGGTCAGCGCCCGATAACCCTCCGCTCCGAGCGCGCCCTTCTTGAGCGCCGCGGACAGGATTCCGACCCCGAGCGGCTTGCCGAGAATCAGGGTATCGCCGGCCCGCGCCGCGGAATTGCGCTTCACGTGCTTCGGATGCACGAGTCCGAGCGCGGCCAGGCCGTAGATGGGCTCGACCGAGTCGATGCTGTGTCCGCCGGCGATGGGAATTCCGGCCTCCGCGCACACGGTCTCTCCGCCCCGCAGCACCTCGCGGATGACTTCCGCCGGCAGCACGTTCACCGGCATGGCGAGCAGGGCCAGCGCGAGGATCGGACGACCGCCCATGGCGTAGACGTCCGAGAGGGCGTTGGTGGCCGCGATCCGCCCGAAATCGAACGGGTCGTCCACGATCGGCATGAAGAAATCGGTGGTCGCAATCAGCGCCTGACTGTCATTGAGCTGGTACACGGCGGCATCGTCGCCGGTCTCGGTGCCGACCAGGAGCGCAGGATGGGGAAGGGCGGCCGCCATCCCCTTCAGGAGATCGGCGAGGACGCCGGGGGAGATCTTGCAGCCACAGCCACCCCCGTGAGAGAGCGACGTCAGGCGTGGCGGTGCGGCGGATGAGGTCATGGTGATCACTCGGGTAAAAGTGGCGGAAGGCAGCAGGAGTCGAACCTACCAGGAAGCGTCTGGCGCCCCCTCCTGGGTTTGAAGCCCAGTCGCACCACCGGGTACGGGTGCCTTCCATTCCGAACGCCGGACGTGCGCATCGCGCACGCGGCGCGTGTAACCCACGCGGTCAAAGAACTCGAGGATCTGTACGGCGCGCTTGCGGCCGAGACCGACGCTGTCGCGGAAGCCGGCCGCAGTCACGGCTCCCTGCTCACGGGCGCAGACCTCGATGACGCCCGCCAGCTCCGCGATGCGCTCGCGGGCGTAGAACAGGTCGCGCACGACCTGGTAGACGCCGCCCCGCGCCACCTGCTTGCGTAGCACCGCACGCACGCGCTCCTCCGGCTCGGCCAGGGTTGCGGCGAGCTCGCGTACCCATGGTGGGTCGAAGCGCCCCGCCACGAGCAGCGGCTCGAGCTTGCTTGCCAGCAGCTCATCGGCGGGGGAGAGCACCACCACATGATCCGGGAGGTGGAGCCAGGCGCCGCTGCGATGCATGAGCCCCTGCTGCACCAGCTCTTGTGCGAGCGCCTGCCACAACGGGTCCGGTATTTCCGGGAAAGTCATGCGCCGCAGGCGCCCGGCATCGGGTCCCGGCTCGTCGGGAACCTCGGCGTGAAAGCGGCCGAGAGCCGCGAGCGCACCGGTACGCAGCGCCTGCCAGCATTCCGGGAGAAGCACGAAGCGCTCCTCGCCGGCCGCGATCCTCAACGCCTCGGGCGGGAGGGCGACGTCGTCCGGCGCGCGGCCCGTGATCCGTGTGAGCTCGGACAGCGTCACGCCATAACGGGCGCAGCCGAGCAGGGCACCGAGTCCTTCGCCGGCCAGAAGCCGCTCGAGGGCACCCAGGTGCTGCTGACGCTGTGCCGATCGGCGGCGCCGCGCCGGCGGGGCCGGATCGAGCACCACGCCGCCGCCGATCGTGTGCCGCGCGCGCGCATCGCGCACGATCAGCCGGTCGCCGGGCATCGCCGAGAGCGGTGACTCGAACACGAGCTGCACATGTCCCACCTGGCCGGCGGCGAGCTGCCCCGGCTCGAGCGGCACGGCATGGGCCAGACGGTGACTGGTGCCGAGATGCACATGCACCGGCGTCCACGCCTCGAGCCGCACCTGCGATTGCGCGAGCAGCCTCAGGCGCACGTCGAGCCGTGGGCTCGCACCCAGCAGGCGCGGGTCGGCGAGCCAGTCGCCGCGTGCAATGGCGCTTTTCTCGAGACCCGCGAGATTCAGCGCGCAGCGCTGCCCGGCGCAGCCGAGCTCGGCCGGCTGGTTCTGCGCATGGATACTGCGGACGCGCGCCACGCGACCGGCCGGCATCACGGCGAGCGAGTCGCCGCTGCGCACGCAACCGGAGAACACCGTGCCGGTCACGACCGTGCCGTGGCCCGCAAGGGTGAACACGCGATCGACGGCGAGGCGGAACAAGCGGCTGTCGGCACGGACGCCAGTCGCCGCCGCGGCTTCCTCGAGGTGCTGCCGCAGCGCTTCGATCCCGGGATGCGCCGCAGCGGTGGCATTGACTCCAAAGAGGGGCGCCCCGCTCAAGGCCGTAGCTGCGAGCGCCGCCCGAAGCTCTGCTTCCGCTTCGCAGCGGCGTTGCTCATCGACGCGGTCGATCTTGGTGAGCGCCACCGCGCCGCGTGTCACGCCGAGGAGCTCGAGGATCGCCAGATGCTCGCGCGTCTGCGGCATGACGCCGTCGTCGGCCGCGACCACGACGAGCGCGAAATCGATGCCGCAGGCCCCCGCGACCATGGTGTGCACCAGCCGCTCGTGGCCGGGCACATCGATGAAACCGAGTACCCCGCCGCCCGGAAGAGGCGTGTAGGCATATCCGAGCTCGATCGAGATCCCGCGCGCCTTCTCTTCCTTGAGGCGATCGGTATCGACGCCGGTGAGGGCATGCACCAGCGTGGTCTTGCCATGGTCGATGTGGCCGGCGGTGCCGACGATCATGCAGCTGACCCCGGGCTGATCAGCCTCAGCTCGTCGAGCTGCGCTACGAACTCGGCCTCGTCGGCAGGCTCGAGGCAGCGGACATCGAGCCACAGCGCCTTGTCCTTGAGCCGCCCGAGCACCGGGCGCGGCAGCGCGCGCAGCGCAGCCTCGAGACGCACCAGACCGCCGCGCTTGGCGGCAGCCGGACGGATCGCGAGGCCGTGACTCGGCAACTGATCGACGGGGAGGGCGCCGCTGCCGATCTGGCTCGCGACCGGCGTGGGAGCGACCTCGTAAGAGTCACCGAGTGCGCGCTGCATGAGGGGTAGCAGACGCGCGGCCTGAGCCTGCATGTCACTCGCCGGCCGCGTGAGGAGACGCAGCGTCGTCAACCGTTCCGGCAGCGACTCGGGCGTCCGATAGAGCGCCAGCACGGCTTCCAGCGCCGCGAGCGTGAGCTTGCTGACCCGCAGGGCGCGCTTGAGGGGATCCCTGCGGAGCCGGGCGATGAGATCGGCGCGGCCCACGATGAGACCGGCCTGTGGTCCCCCGAGGAGCTTGTCGCCGCTGAAGGTGACGAGATCGGCGCCGGCCGCGACCGCGGCACGCACCGTGGGCTCCGCGGGCAGCTGCCAGCGTGTCAGGTCGACCAGAGAGCCGCTGCCGAGATCCACCGCGACCGGGAGATTGCGCGAGCGCCCGAGCTTCACGAGCTGCTCGAGCGCAACGCTCGCCGTGAATCCCGAGATGGCGTAGTTGCTCGTGTGCGCCTTGAGCAGCAGCGCCGAGCGGGGCCCGAGCGCTTGCGCGTAGTCCTTCAGGTGCGTGCGATTCGTGGTCCCGACCTCGACGAGCTTCGCGCCCGCGCGGCGCATGATGTCCGGAAGCCGGAAGGAGCCGCCGATCTCGATCAGTTCCCCGCGCGATACCAGTACCTCGCGGCGGGCGCCGAGCACGCTCAGCACCAGGAGCACGGCCGCCGCATTGTTGTTCACGACCGTCGCGGCTTCCGCGCCGGTGAGCTCGCACAGCAGCGGCTCGACGAGCGTGTCGCGCTCGCCGCGCTCCCCGGATGCGAGATCGAGCTCGAGGTTCACGGGAGCGGTGAGTGCGCGCATCACCGCGCGTGCGGCTTCTTCGGGAAGCAGTGCGCGGCCCAGGTTGGTGTGCAGCACCGTGCCGGTGAGATTGAATACGGGCCTGATTGCCGGACGCGCCGCCTCGGCGAGGCGTGCCGCCAGCGCCGCAGCCAGCGCATCGTCCGTGACAGCGGCCGGATCGAGGGCGCCATCGAGGGCCGCGTGTCGCAGGGCCTCGAGGTGCGTACGTAACAGCGCCGTCACCCGCGTGCGCCCGTATTGCGAGAGCAGCGGGGCGAAGGTGCGTGCGTGCAGCAGCCGGTCGACCGAGGGAATGTCGGCCGCCCGGGCGCTCGCGACGAGCTTCAGCTTCCTCACTGGGGGCATCGGATGCGCACCGCCGCTGCGGCGCTGCCTCTTCTTGGGTAGCGTCAAACCTTGACAGCTTTTCAGTTCGGAGGAGGCTGCGGTCGTCAGGCTGTGCCCGGTTGTTGCCACAGCAGCGGGTTGCCGCTGCTGCGCTGGTAGCCCGCCTCGGCCATCAACAGGTCGAGCGCCAGGCTCGCCAGATCGTCGGCCACCGGCTCGACGTCCGCGTCCTTCTCCTGATAGAGGATCTTGCGGTAGGTGTGGCACCGATCGCAACTCTCGGCGCGAATCGCCCCCGAGCTCCCCTCGATCGAGTGGTAGCCGATGTTCTCGGTGTTCTGGCACTGGCTGCAGGTGACCCGCACCAGGTGCCACTCGGTGGCGCACAGCGCGCAGTGCAGATAGCGGTAGCCCTGCGAGCCCGCGTCGCTGCGCACGATGCTGGCGACCGGAAGTGTCCCGCATACCGGACACACCCCCGGTATGTCGAGCGGCGCCACCTCGTCCGCCTTCAGCCGGCTGGCGAGCGCGACCCACTGCACCTGCAAGGCCGACATGAGGAACGGCGCGCTCGCCACGTCGATCTCTGAGACGCGTCCGGCGAGCAGCGCGTCAGCCTGCGCCTCGAGAGCTGTCACGCTCAATGCGCTCATACGCCGATCGATCTCACGAACGCCGGGCGTCCCCGGCAGGGAGGCGGTGACCACGCTCGAGAGGCTGAGCGCGAGCTCGCGCCATGCCGCTCCGCGTGGCCAGCCGCTCGCATGAATGACCGGCATGCGGTGCACCCGGGCGCTAGCAATCTCATCGGCCGTGGGCGGGGCAGCCGGAAAGTCCGGGAGCGCACGCGCCTGGGCGTCGGCCACCGCGGCCATCAGCAGGAGGTAGTCGGCAATTGCCTGGCCGGGCCCGCCGGGGGCGGCCAGCTGGCGCAGCCGCCGGGCGCGGACGGCGAACGGGCCCTCGGACCCGGGAAGTCGAACGCGCGGAACGGTCCGCTGGGCGAAAGCCTCAATTTGACCGGGTTCGAGGATGCGCGTCATGAGTGACCTGGCGGAACCAGGCGCGATGATGCTTCCACGCCCAGCCCGGTGTCACCGTACCGCGGACCATGCCCTCCACCGAGCCCTTGATCCAGAACGCGGAGTAGACGTGCACGATGATGCCGCAGATCAGGACGAACGCGCAGACGGCGTGCACGAGCGACGCCAGCCGGATCAGGCTGACGGGGAAGTAAAGCCCGAACCAGGCGCGCCACATGACGATGCCCGAGAGCAGGAGGCCCAGCATCCCGACGAGCAGCACCCAGAAGAGCAGCTTCTGGCCGGGGTTATACCGTCCGACCTCCGGCAGCCGGTCCTCGCGGTTGTGGACGACGTCCTGCATCTGCCGCAGCCACTGCCGGTCGGCCGGGGTGAGGCGCGCGTCACCCCACAGGCCCGCGGCGAACAGCAGGAAGACGAGTACGGCGATGAGCCCGACATAGGGGTGGAGGATGCGCGTCCACGGGCCGCCGCCGAACAGCTCACTCAACCAGAAGAGCGCGGGATGAAACAGCGCGAGCCCCGAGAGCGCGCCGAGCACGAAGGCGAGGGCCAGCGTCCAGTGGGTGGTGCGCTCGCCGGTCGTGTGGCGCACCAGCAGGCGACGGCTTTCCGGGTCGCTCATGATTGCTTCTCCGCGGCGGCCTCGTCAGCAGCGCTCACCTCGTTCCTGCCGACACGCACGAAATGGAAGAAGCCGGCGAGCGCGGTGAGCGCCATGACGGCGAGCGCCAGGGGCTTGGTCTTGCCCTTCCAGGCACGCACCAGGAAGCTGATCTGGGGATCGGGCGCGAGCCCCGCATAGAGCTGCGGCTGGTCGGCGTGGTGCAGGACGTACATGACGTGCGTGCCCCCGACGCCCTGCGGATCGTAGACGCCCGCCCGGTCGAAGCCGCGCGACTTGAGGTCCGCGACGCGCTCGGCGGCGTGATCCAGCATGTCCTCCTTGGTGCCGAAGACGAGTGCGCCGGTGGGGCAGGCCTTGATGCATGCCGGCTCGAGCCCGACCGCCACGCGGTCGGAGCACAGCGTGCACTTGTAGGCCTTGTGGTCGCGCTTCGAGATGCGCGGAATGTCGAACGGGCAGCCGGTCACGCAGTAGCCGCAGCCGATGCAGTTCTCCTCCTGGAAATCGACGATGCCGTTGGCGTACTGCACGATGGCCCCGGGCGCGGGACAGGCCTTGAGGCACCCCGGGTCCGAGCAGTGCATGCAGCCGTCCTTGCGGATCAGCCACTCGAGGTCGCCTTTCGGATTCTCGTACTCGGCGAAGCGCATCAGCGTCCAGCTCTGGTCGCTCAGGTCCGCCGGATTCTGATAGCTGCCGAAGTTGCTGCCGACCTCGTCGCGCAGGTCGTTCCATTCCATGCAGGCAACCTGGCAGGCCTTGCAGCCGATGCACTTGCTCGTGTCGATGAGCTTGGCTACCGCCGTGCCGTCGTAGAAGCCGCGCGCCTGCGGCGCTTCCGTGGTGGTCGCCGAGCGGCGGATGATGTCCAGTGATTGCAGCGCCATGTCAGAGCCTCCCGAGGCGCCTCACGCCTTTTCCACCTTGACGAGAAACGCCTTGAACTCAGGCGTCTGCGAGTTGCCATCGCCGACGACCGGGGTGAGCGTATTGGCCAGGAAGCCGGGCTTGGTGACTCCGGTAAAGCCCCAGTGGATTGGAATGCCGACGGTGTGCACGGCCTTGCCGTCCACGGTGAGCGGCCGCAGGCGCTTGGTCACCACCGCGACCGCCGTGATGGAGCCGCGGTTCGACGACACCTTGACGCGGTCGCCGCCGGCGATGCCGAGCTCCTTGCCCAGCGCCTCGCCGATCTCGACGAATTGCTGCGGCTGCAGCACGGCATTCAGCCGCACGTGCTTGCTCCAGAAATGGAACAGCTCGGTGAGGCGGTAGGTAGTGGCGACGTGCGGGAACTGCTCCGCCTTGCCGAATGCCTCGCGGTCATCCTTGAAGACGCGCGCCGCCGGGTTGTTGAGCGCCTGCTTCTGCCCCGGGTTGAGCGGATTGGCTGCCAGCGGCGTCTCGAAGGGCTCGTAGTGCTCGGGGAACGGGCCCTCGGCCATACCGCCCTTGGCGAAGAAACGGCCGACGCCCTCGGCGTTCATGATGAAAGGCCCCATGCCGAGCCCGGGATCCTCGTCCGCCTTGTAGTCGGGAATGTCCGCTCCGCCCCAGGCGGTGCCGTTCCAGGCGACGAGCTTGCGCTCGGGGTTGAAGGGCTTGCCGTTCGGGTCGCAGGACGCGCGGTTGTACATGACGCGCCGGTTGGCGGGCCATGAGTAGGCCCAGTTGACCGTCTGCCCGATGCCGGTCGGGTCGGAGTTGTCCCTCCGGGCCATGAGGTTTCCGGCAGGCCCCCACGCGCCGCAGTAGATCCAGCACCCCGAGAGGGTGCTGCCGTCGTCGCGCAGCTCGGCGAAGCCCGCGAGCTGCTCGCCGGCCTTGCGGGTCACGGTTGCAGGATTCTTCGGATCCGTGAGGTCCTTGAGCGCGCGGCCGGTGTACTCCTTGGCGAGCTCCTCGGGGGTCGGGCTGCTGGCGTGCGCATATGACCAGTAGAGGTTGACGATCGGATCGGGGAATGCGCCGCCATCCTTCTTGTAGGCGGCGCGCAAGCGCGTGAAGAGCTGCGCCATGATCTCGATGTCGGTGCGCGCCTCGCCCGGGGGCTCGGCTCCCTTCCAGTGCCACTGCAGCCAGCGCGAGGAGTTCACCAGCGCCCCATCCTCCTCGGCGAAGCACGAGGTCGGCAGGCGAAACACTTCGGTCTGGATCTTGCTGGAGTCGACGTCGTTGTGCTCGCCGAAGTTGCGCCAGAACTCGCTGGTCTCGGTGGCGAGCGGGTCCATCACCACCAGGAACTTGAGCTTCGCGAACGCCGCGTCCATCTTCGCCTTGTTGGGAGCCGAGGCGAGCGGATTGAAGCCCTGGCAGATGTAACCGTTCATCTTGCCCTGGGCCATGAGCTCGTAGCTCTGCAGCATGTCGTAGCCCTTGTCGAGCTTCGGCAGGTAGTCGTAAGCCCAATTGTTCTGCGCCGTTGCCGCGTCTCCCCACCAGGCCTTCATCAGGCTGACGAAGAACTTGTTGTAGTTCTGCCAGTAGCTCATCTGATTTGGCCGCAGCGGCTTGAACGCGCGCGCCGCGATGTACTTGTCGTACTCCTGCTCCTTTTCCCCGGGCAGCGTGAGATACCCGGTGAGCAGGTTCGACATGAGGCCGAGGTCGGTGAGCCCCTGGATGTTGGAGTGACCGCGCAGGGCATTCATCCCACCGCCGGCGACGCCGATGTTGCCGAGCAGCAGCTGCACCATGGCCGCGGCGCGGATCATCTGCGAGCCGGTCGAGTGCTGGGTCCAGCCGAGCGCGTACATGATGGTCATCGCGCGCGTCGTGGTGGAGGTTGAGGCGATCAGCTCGCACACCTGGCGGAACTTTTCCTTGGGCGTGCCGCACACTCGCTCCACCATCTCCGGCGTGTAGCGCGCGTAGTGTTTCTTTAGCAGCTGGTATACGCAGCGCGGATGGCCGAGGGTCGCGTCCGCCTTCACGTACCCGTCGGGGCCGAGCTCGTAGTCCCAGCTCGCTTTGTCGTATTTGTGCTTCTCCGGGTCGTAGCCCGAATACAGCCCCTCGTTGAAGGCGAAGTCCTCGCGCACCAGGAAGCTGAGATCGGTGTAGTTCTGCACGTACTCGTGCTGGATCTTGTCCTCGGTGAGGAGGTAATTGATGACGCCGCCGAGGAAGGCGATGTCGGAGCCGGGGCGCAGCGGCGCGTAGACATCCGCCACCGAGGCGGAGCGCGTGAAGCGCGGATCGACGACGATCAGCTTCGCCTTGTTGTGCGCCTTCGCTTCAGTGACCCACTTGAAGCCGCAGGGGTGGGCCTCGGCGGCGTTGCCGCCCATGATCAGAACGATGTCGGCATTCTTGATGTCGACCCAGTGATTCGTCATCGCTCCACGGCCAAACGTCGGGGCAAGACCTGCCACCGTCGGGCCGTGTCACACACGGGCCTGATTATCGAAAGATAGGATGCCGAGTGAGCGGATGACCTTGTGCGTCAGATAGCCGACTTCGTTGCTGCTCGCGGACGCCGCCAGCATGCCGGTGGTGAGCCAGCGGTTGACGGTGAGGCCGTCGGCGTTCTTGGCGACGAAGTTCGCATCGCGGTCCGCCTTCATGAGCTTCGCGATGCGGTCGAGCGCGTCGTCCCAGGAGATCGGCTGCCACTTGTCCGAGCCCGGCGCACGGTACTCCGGATGCGTGAGGCGGCTCGGGCTGTGGATGAAGTCGATTAGACCGGCACCCTTTGGGCACAAAGTGCCGCGGTTGACCGGGTGATCCGGATCGCCCTCGATGTGGAAGATGCTCGAGCGCGCGTTCTTGGCCTTATCGCCCAGGCTGTACATGATCACGCCGCAGGCGACGGCGCAGTATGGGCAAGTATTGCGCGTCTCGGTGGCGCGGCTCAGCTTGAACTCGCGCACCTCGGCGAGCGCGGCGCCGGGAGAGAATCCGAGTAGCGCGAGGCTCGACCCGGCCAGGGTGGCGCCGGTTATCTTTAGGAACTCGCGCCGTGTCACATCAGCCATGGCATACCCCTCGAGCATGTCTGCAGACGCGGCGAAGTTTATACTTGTTAACGGGAAAGAGCCAAACGCCGGGGGCCTTGCGGGTGGGATCTGGGTGCGTGCCGCATCGACGCCTGCGGTCGCATTTGTTAGGCTTCGCCGCCCTCAGGCTAGGTGGCAGAGTGGTCATGCAGCGGCCTGCAAAGCCGTCTACGCCGGTTCGATTCCGACCCTAGCCTCCACATCCCGTGCACCCGCGTCCCGCGCGCCTTGACAACTCGAGGGCCGTGCGTAGACTGCGCGCCCCCTATGCAAACGAATTGTTACAGCCAGAGCGAGTCACCGGCGTGCGCCTTTAAAGGTCGCACGCGCGGCATGACGCTGTTCCTGACGGATTAGCCCCCTTGCAGGCTCGGAGGGCTGATCACAGCCCTCCGGAACTCCAGCAGAGACCCCGGTTGGCCGCGCTGACCGGGGTCTCGTCGTTTTGGCGGACCGGCGGCGACGCGCAGGTGTCCTCGAGGACGTGGTGCGGGTCCAAGTGCCGGGTAGCCTGACTTCGCGCCACATTGGCCGCCCGGCGGGCGCGAGCCCGCCGGGCTTCAGCCCTCGGCTAGTTAGCTAGTCGACGCTGAGGACGACCTTGCCGCGCGCGTGCCCCTTCTCGAGATAGCGCAGCGCCTCGGGGGCTTCGCTCAGCTTGTAGGTGCGGTCGATGACCGGTGTCACCTTACCCGACTGCAGGAGCTCGCTCAGCACCGCGAGGTCATCCTTGTTGAGCTCCGCCAGCATCATCCCGAATTTCTGGCTCATGAACGGGGAGAGTATCCGCGCCTCGAGCGGAATCTCGAGCCACCCGAACCAGTGCCCGGTGGTGGCGGAGCCGATCATCACGTAGTTGCCGTTGGGGTTGAGCACGTGACGGTAGTCCGCCACCGAGTGAGTGCCGACGTTATCGATGATGAGGTCGTAACGCTCCGCGCCCTTGGTGAAGTCCTCGCGGGTGTAGTCGACCACGTGATCGGCGCCGAGGGAGCGGACCAGCTCGACGTTCTTCGTGCTGCACACGCCGGTCACCTCGGCACCGAACGACCGGGCGATCTGCACGGCGAAAGTGCCGACGCCGCCCGAGGCCCCGTTGATCAGGACCTTCTGCCCGGCCTTGACGTGGCCTTTGTCACGCAGCGCCTGCAGCGCGGTGATCGCGGCGATCGGCACGGATGCAGCCTGCTCGAAGCTCACGTTGGCCGGCTTCAAGGTGATCGCGCGTTCCTCGCGCACGGTGAGGTACTGCGCGAAGGAACCTAGCTTGCCGCCGAAGACCTCGTCGCCTGGCTTGAAGCGCCGGACGCTCCTGCCTACGGCTTCGACCGTTCCGGCAAAGTCGACGCCGAGGCGGGGGTTGTCCGGCTTACCGAAGCCGCTGTCGATGCGGACGAGGTACGGGGTGCCTTCGACGTAGTGCCAGTCGAGGGGATTCACGGAAGCAGCGTGCACTCTGACCAGGACTTCATCGTCCGCGGGGGCGGGCTTGGCAACATCCTCGTATCTGAGGATATCGGGCGGGCCATAACAGCGGCGCACGATTCCTTTCATCAGGGTCGCACCGGCGGGTGGCGCCGGCGATGCGCCGCATGGAGCCGTGTAGCTCATGGCGAGCGCGAGAGCCACCACCCCGGCCGCCAGCACAACGGCGACCCCGCCCAGGATCTTGTACCGCAATTTCATGAGCACACCGCCGGCTGGCGCGACAGGGGTGAAATGACCCCTAGTGTACCCCGCGCCCGCAGGATGCGGCTTCGCCTCACCGCACGACAGCCTCGCTCCGCGCCTCAGAGGAAAGTCGTGCCCTGCGGCGCGACCTGGTCGGCTTCGCCGCCGGCGTGTGTCTGCCGCTGCTCGGCGGTGGTGTAGGTCTGCTCCCCGGCACGCGTGTCCAGCTGCTGTGCCTGGGCGATGCTGGCGACCACCTGCTGCAGGATCTGTGCGGTGCGATCCTGGAACTGAAGCTGCACCAGCGCCTCGCACACCTCGCCCCTGATCGACTCGCTCTCGGCGCTGGAGCGTGCGGCGATTTCGCTGAGCAGCCGGGTCCGCTGCCGGAAGTGCTCCAGCACGTCGTGGATGTGCTGTTCCGATGCGGTCACCGCCGCCTCCTCGCGGCTCGAGACGCGCTCGTTGGTGGTCACGATCTGCGCCAGCGCGGTGCTGATCAGGCCAAGCTTGTAGCCGATGCTCTTGCCGGTATCGCGCGCGGCAGCGGAGAGGTCGCGCACCTCCTTGGCGACCACGGCGAATCCCTTGCCCGCATCGCCGGCGTGCGCCGCCTCGCCCGCGGTGTCCGCGTCCGCCGCGACGCCGAGCACGATCCCACCCGCCAGAGACAGCGCCGCGATCGGCAATAAAGTCATCCTCATGGGCTGGTCCTCACGCTGGACTGAAGAGACCGGCTATCGTGCGCACGGCCAGCTCGGCCTCCGCACGGTCGGGAATCACGCTCGCATCGTCGAAGCCGTAGTAATCGCTGTCGCCGATCACCTGGAATACGAGGCCGTCGCGGCGCGGCACGAAGGCGACGCCACGATGAATCAGCCCGTAGTGGATGTCGGGCTGCGGGATCACGCGGGCGAGCTGCCCGCGCACGGGCACGAGCGACTGATCGCCGAGCAGCGCTCGTGCTCCGTAACCGGTGGCGTTGACCAGGGTCTTCTCGCGCATGCGCACGAAATCGGCCGGCGCGTGGAACTCGTCAATCCGGATTCTTCCACCGGCCTCCAGGAAGTCCGACATCAGCAGGTGCTGGTACGCCGCCAGATTGAACATGAGCTGCAGACCCCTGCGCACGTAGCGTGGGCCGAACGGGTGGCTGCCGGGCGCATACTCCTGCGCGCCTGACAACAGCTCCCCGAGGAGCTCATGCTGCAGGTGCGCGAACCTCGGGCGCGGGTCGCTCGCCGGCAGGGACCGATGCGCCGGCTCGGCCGTATCGGTCACGAAGTAGTTGTCGATGAACTCGACCGGGGTGCCCGGCAGGCCGAGAAAGCTCTGGTAGGCGGCAAAGGAGCGCCGGGCCATCTGCTCCCACAGCTGCCTGAACGCTGCAGTGGCGTACTCATCGAAGCAGATCCGGGAATCGGGCGTGAAGACTCCCGTCGCCAGCGAGGAGCGTGTGTCGGGCGGCAGCTCCTTCGTATAAATGGTGACGCCTGCGCCCGCACGCTGCAGCAGCAGCGCCGTGGTGAGCCCGATCGCCCCGCAGCCGATCACAGCGACTTCGCGCTCACCGATCGCCATGGCTTTCTCGACGGCGATCTCCCCTGATCCCCAGGACAGGGACCAGCCGCTGCCGCCGTGCCCATAGTTGTGGACCACCGTTTTGCCCTGAATCTGCTCGACGTCGAGGCGTGGTCCCTGGGCGCGGAACGGCCGGGTGCAGACCGTGATCGCAGTGATGCGGTCGGGACTCGCGTTGAGCGGCGGCAGCTCGAGCCTCGGGGCGGGCGGTGCCAGCGGCGCGGAGTTGCGCAGCCCGAAGCTGCAACCGCCGAGCGTCGTGCCGAGAAGCGTCGCACCCGTCGCGGCGAGGAACTGCCGTCGTCCGATCGCTCGCGTAGCACAACCTGGCATACGGATAAGAGGTGCGCCTGGGCGGTCTGCCACTCAGGAGCGCAGCTTCAGGCCCTGCGGATCGTAGAGCGGCTCGAGCCGCACGGTCGCTGAGCGCATCTCGCCGAGGATGTCGATGTCGAAGCGCGCGCCATCACGCGCCAGCGGCGTCGGCACGTAACCCGCGGCGAGGCTCTTGCCCACGCAGTGACCGAAGGCTCCCGAGGTCACGTAGCCGACCGCGGCGCCGTCCTTCATGATCGACTCGTAGCCGATGACCTCGGCATCCAGCGCGGCGACCTCCAGGATGACGAAGCGCCGGCTGGGGCCCGCCGCGCGCTCGGCCAGCGCGGCCACGCGACCCACGAAGTCCGCCTTGTTGAAATCGACGAAGCGGTCGAGTCCGGTCTCGGCAGCCGTGTAGTCGGGTCGGAAATCCTTCTGGAAGGAGCCATAGCCCTTCTCGAGTCGCAGCGAGGAGAGCGCGCGTCCGCCGAAGAGCCTGAGCCCGAGATCGCCCCCGGCTTGCATGAGATCGTCGTAGAGCGTTGCGAAATAGTCCGGGGTGGTCCAGATCTCGTAGCCTAGCTCGCCGGTAAAGCCGGCGCGCGTGAGGATCGCGGGCGCAAAGCCCACCGCGGTCTCACAGACCTGGAAGAGCTTGAAGGCGCTCGCGGAGAGGTCGACGCGCGTGAGGCGCTGGAGCAGCTCGCGCGAGCGGGGCCCCGCGATCGAGACGCCATTCAGCGTCGAGGCGGCCGAGCGTACGAACACGTCAGGCGGTGGATTCGACAGCCAGAACCAGCGCAGGTGAAACTCCTCCGCGAACCCGGAGCCGACGATCATGAAGCGGTCCTCCGCCAGACAGGCCATCGAGAGATCGCCGACGATGCGGCCGGCGTCATTCAGCATGGGCGCGAGCGCGAGCCGTCCGGGTCTGGGGATGCGGGAAGCGAACACGCGGTCGAGCCAGGCGCGCGCGCCGCAGCCCGTAACCTCGTATTTCCCGTAGTTACTGGTCTCGTAGATGCCGACCGCGCCGCGTACCGCCTGGCACTCGGCGCGTACGATCGGGAAGGCCTCGGAGCGGCGATAGGTCGGTGTCTCCACGGGCGCGATGCCGGGAGGCGCAAACCACAGCGCGTTCTCCAGCCCGTAGTTGGCGCCCATACAGGCGCCGGCCGCCTTGAGCCGGTCATAAATGGCTGAGCGACGCACCGGGCGCGCCGCCGGCAGCTCCTCGTTGGGGTAGGCGAGGCGGAAGCGCCGCGAGTAATTCTCCGGGACCTTGATGGAGGTGTATTTGGGGGTCGCGAACGCCCCGAAGCGCGCCACGTCCATCGAGATGATGTCCTGCCCCGGATCGTTCGCCGCCATCCAGCGCGACAGCACGAGCCCGATGCCGCCTGCCTGGCTGAAGCCCGCCATGACGGCGCATGCGACCCAGTAGTTCCTGAGGCCGCGCACCGGTCCCACGAGGGGATTGCCGTCCGGGGCAAAGGTGAAGGGACCGTTCACCGCCTTGCGGACTCCGACGTGGCCCAGAGCCGGGAAGTGCCTGAAGCCGACCTCGAAGTAGGGTGCGAGGCGCTCGAAGTCCTCGGGCAGCAGCTGCATCGAGAAGTCGTCGGGAGTCTTCACCGGCGACCAGACGAGGCCGTGCGGCTCGTAGGTGCCGATCAGCGCGCCGCCGCGCTCCTGGCGCACGTAGATCTCGCCGGCATAGTCGGTGGTGTTGACGATCTCGCGGGCGCGGCCCCTGAGCTCGGGGAGATCCTCGGTGATCAGATAGTGGTGCTCCATCGCGAGCACCGGCAGCTCGATGCCGACCATGTGGCCGACCTCGCGCGCCCAGAGGCCCGCGCAGTTGACCACGTGCTCGGCGTGCACCGTGCCCTTGTCGGTGACGACGTCCCAGGTGCCGTCGCGGCGCGCTGCGAGCGACAGCACGCGCGTGAAGCGCTCGACCGAGGCGCCGAGCTGCCGCGCCGCCTTGACGTAGGCGTTGGTAGTCCCGGAAGGGTCGCAGTGCCCCCCGTCGGCGCGCCACAGCGCGCCGAGAAAAAAGCTCGGGTCGATGAGCGGATTGAGCTCGAGCGCCTGCTCGAGCGAGATCATCTGCGTCTCCATGCCGAGGTAGCGCGCCCGCGAGCAGATGAGCCTGAGGCTGTCGAGCTCGCCCTGATTGGCCGCGAGCATGAGGCCGCCGTTCGGATGCAGCCCGCAGGACTGGCCGGAGACCCGCTCGATCTCCCGATAGAGGTCGATGGTGTACTTCTGCAGGCGCGAGATGTTGGCCTCGCCATTGAAGGTGTGCATGCCGCCCGCGGCATGCCAGGTCGAGCCGGAGGTGAGCTCGCTCTTCTCGATGAGCAGCACGTCGGCCCAGCCGATCTTCGCGAGGTGATAGAGCACGCTCGCACCGACCACACCGCCGCCGATGACGACCGCCCGCGCGGAATCCTTCATGTCGCACTCTCTCCGTACAGTTCGCTCACCGCCGCATCCGCAGCCAACGCGAGCCCGAAAGGCTGCGAAGTCCTCACGAGCCATTCGCGCAGGTGTCGCGCGGTGGTCGCCGGTGTCAGGAGCAGCATCCCCCGGCTGAGGCGCGCGAGGATCGCCGGAACCTGCACCATGATTGTGGCAGCCGCGCCTCCGACGGGAAACGCGCCTGCCTCGAGGTCGAGCCGGCAGCCCCTCGCGAGCATCTCGCCGAGCGCGGGACCGGTGAGCAGGAACGCCGCAAGGGCCGAGGACAGCTCCACGACGGCGGCGCGCCCGCCGCAGAGCTCGTGCCAATGCGCCGCGCTGGCGCCCGGGGCAGCCGGTGGCGCGAGCAGCAGCCAGCGCCCGGGGCGCACACACAGGGCCAGGCGGCCGGAGTGCGCCACGACGCCGCCCGGGCGGGGGAGAGAGATAGACCATCCGGGGGCGAGCCGCTCGAGCTCGACCGCTCGCTCCCGGAACGCGGCGAGCTCGACGATGTCCGCGGGGCAGGAGGCGAGCGTGATGCCTTCAGGCCCGCACACGCGTGTTCTCCGGATCGAGCATGGAGGGAGCGACGACCTCGAGCTCGGTCGTCTCGCCGTGAATCGGCGAGGTGCCGAGCAGATGGGTACCGATTCGCTGCCGTCCGCCGGCGAGCAGGGCGAGCCCGACCCACCCCTCGAGCTCGACGGACGGGGTCGAGGAGGTGACGTAGCCGAGACTCGCGGTCCGCGACTCCGGCGCGACCAGGTGCATGCCGTTGCGCAGGCGCCGGGCGCGATCCACGGGGCGCACCCCGACGAGCTGCAGGCGATCGGGCGCCGTGAGAGCCGGGCGGGCGGCGAGCGCGCGTCCGATGAAGTCACCGCTCGTTTTCAGCATGCGCTGAAACCCCAGGTCTTCGGCGCTGGTGTTGCCGTTGAGCTCCGCGGTCGTCACGTGGCCCTTCTCGATACGCAGCGTGTTCAGGGCATCGAGGCCGTAGGGCCGCATGCCGTATGCCTTGCCCGCCTCGAGTACCGCCGCCCACGCCGCCTGCGCCCTGCCGGCCGGAACCGCCAGCTCAAAGGCCAGCTCGCCCGAGAATGAGATCCGGAACAGCCGCCCGGGAATCCCGGCGATCCGCGCCGCGGCAACTGCCATGAAGGGGAAAGCCGCGTTCGAGAGGTCGAGCTCCGGAACCACCGCGGCCACGACCTCGCGCGCCCGCGGCCCCGCCACCGCGAACTGCGCCCACTGATCGCAGACGTCCGTCACGACCACGTCGAGGTCACGGCACACCGACTGCAGATGAAACTCCATGTGCTCGAGCGCCGCGGCGCTGTTGGCGGTCGTGGTGGTGATGAGGAAGTGCTCGGCACCGAGGCGCGCGGTGGTGCCGTCGTCGAACAGCATGCCGTCCTCGCGCAGCATGATGCCGTAGCGCGCGCGCCCGATCGGGAGCGTGGAGAATATGTTGGCGTAGATGAAGTCGAGGAAGCGTGCGGCATCTGGCCCCTGGACGTCGATCTTGCCGAGGGTCGAGACGTCGGTGATGCCGACCGAGCGCCGCACCGCGCGCGCTTCCTCGAGCACCGGCTGCCAACCGCCCGCGCGCGAGTAGACCAGCGGTCTGAGCCATAGCCCGGTGTTGACGAAGCTCGCCCCGGCACGCTCGTGCCAGTCGTGCAGCGGCAGCAGGCGCTTCGGCTTGTAGTGCCCGCGCACCTCGCCGCCGGCGAGCGCCGCGAAGGGCACGGGCTCGGCAAACGGCCGCGGCCTCATCTGGCCCACCTCGGAGAGCGGCAGCCCGCGCGCCTCGGCCAGCACGGCGGCGGCCGCGGGTCCGCCGATGCGGCCCTGGTCGGTCGCCATGCCACAGGTCGTGAAGCGCTTCATGTGCTCGACGTGCTCGTACCCCTCGCGGCAGGCGAGACGCACATCCTCGGCGGTCACGTCATTCTGCAGATCGACGAAGGCCTTTCCCGGCGCACGCACCTCCCAGAGGGGTGCCGTCGCCGTCGCCTCGAGGTCCGGCGGCAGCTCGGTTCCGGGGGCCAGCCGCGCGGCCGCGCGCCCGAGCTCCGCCGCGAGCGCCCGGCCGGCCAGCGCGCCGTCGCGCGCCGCGGCCGCGAGTCCATAAAGGCCCCGCGCGGCCCCGGCGCTCCCTCCCGCTGACAGCGGTGGCTCCGCCGTGAAGGCCGCGATCCCTTCCTGCCACTCGAGCCGCGCACCGAGCTGACAGGCGAGCGAGGTCGCGGGCGTATACCCACCCGACATGAGAAGCGAGTCCGCTTCCATGACGCGATCCGCCGCCCCGGGCGTAGCGACCCGCACGCCGCGCACCCCGTGCCTGCCTGAGACTGCGGTGACGACCGCACCCGCGATGACCTCGAGGCCCGCCGCCCGCGCGCGCGCCGCGGCGAGCGCATCGGGACGCGGGTCGATTACCGCCGCACGCACGCCCGACCCGGCGAGCGCGAAGAGAGCCTCGTAAGCCTCGTCGTTGTTGACGAAGAACACCGGGCGCTGCCCGACCGCGACGCCGTAGCGGCGCAGGTAGCCGAGTGCCGCACCGGCCAGCATGACGCCCGGCACGTCGTTGCCGGGGAAGGCGATCAGGCGCTCGGCCGACCCACAGGCGAGCAGCGCGCGCCTCACGCGCACGATCCGCAGCCGCTCACGCAGTCCGCCGAAGCGCGCCCGCTCCTCGGCACTCAAGGTCTGCAGCGCCCCGTACACGCCGTGGCCATACGCTCCCAGCACGCTGGTGCGCGCGAGGCAGCGCACGGTCGCGAGCGCCGCGAGCCGCCGGCAGATCTCCTCGCGCCAGGCGGTCCAACGCGGATCGAGGAGCGTTCCACCTCCCAACACCACGTCCTGCTCGGCGAGCAGCACCCGCAGCCCCGCCGCGCCGAGCGCGGCGGCCGCCGCCAGCCCGGCACTGCCCGCGCCCACCACCAGCACATCCGCATGGTCGTGCACCATCTCCGCGGAAGTCGCGTGCTCGGCGACGATCGCATCGAGCCTGCCTAAGCCTGCCGCCCGGCGGATGAGCGGCTCGTAGACGCGCTCCCACGCCCAACCGGGTGCCATAAAGGTCTTGTAGTAAAAGCCTGCCGGCAGGAAGCGGCCGAGGAGGTCGTTGGTGGCGAGCACATCGAGCTTGAGCGACGGCCAGCGATTCTGGCTCACGGCCACGAGGCCCTCACGGAGTGCGAGCGTGGTCGCGAGCTGATTCGGCTCGCGACCCCCTTCGCCGACCACGTCGACGAGCGCACAGGGCTCCTCGCACCCCGCGGTCACGATGCCGCGCGGCCGGTGATACTTGAAGCTGCGGCCGACGAGGCGGCGTCCGTTGGCGAGCAGGGCCGAGGCGAGCGTGTCGCCGGCGAGCCCGTGAAGCGCCTCGCCGTCGAAGCGGAAGCCGATCGGTCTCCCGGCGTCCGTGAGGAGCCCGTGCCCGATGCGTGCGGAACCGCGCATCAGAGCGCTCGCGCCTCCGGCGGCGGCTGCTCCCCGGGCGCTCCCACCCAGCGAATCTCGTGGCTCAGCGTATGGCGCTCGACCTTGAGGAGTCGGCGGCAGCCGCCGACGTGGAGCCACCACTCGAGATGCCAGCCGAGCGGGTTATGGCGCACGTAGACGTAGGCGGTGAATGCCGCGGCCTCGTCGGCGGAAGTCGGTCGTGACTCGCTGGCATCCCCGCGGTAGCGGAACTCGACCTCATCGCGCGTGCCGCAGAAGGGGCAGGGGATTCTCAGCATCCGAAGCTCCGAGCCTTCAGTGCAGCCAGGGGAACGGCCCGACGCCGCGCTCATCGACGGTGCGGCCGGCCGCGAAGCGCCCGAGATCGAGATGCGCTGCCAGCGGGTGCGCGGCGCCGTGCGCGATCAGATGCGCGGTGGTGAAGCCGCCCGCCGGGATCGCCTTGAAGCCGCCGTAGCACCAGCCGCCGTTCACGATCAGGCCCGCGAGCGGCGTGCGCGAGATGATCGGCGAGCCGTCCATCGTCATGTCCATGACGCCGCCCCACTGCCGCAGCACCTTCACACGCGCCAGAGCCGGCAGCAGCGTCACCGCCGCCGCGGTCACTTCCTCCACCATCGGCAGCGTTCCGCGCTGGCCGTAGGTGTTGTAGCCGTCGATGGCCCCGCCGAACACCAGCCCGCCTTTGTCGGACTGATTGATGTAGAAGTGGCCGGCGCCGTAGGTCAGCACGACATCGAGCACGGGCTTGAGGCCCTCGGTCACGAAGGCCTGCAGCACGTGCGTCTCGATCGGCAGCTCGACGCCCGCCATGCGCGCGAGCTCGGAGGAATAGCCTGCGACCGCGAGGCAGACGATGTCCGCGGCGATGAAGCCGCGCGTGGTCTCGACGCCCGTCACCCGGCCGCCGTCGCGACGGATGCCGGTGACGGCACAGTGCTCGACGATGTCGACGCCGGCCTCGGAGGCGCCGCGCGCATAGCCCCACGCGACCGCATCGTGGCGCACCGTGCCGCCACGGGGCTGCAGGAATCCGCCGAGCACCGGGTAGCGGCCGTTGTCGAGATCGACGAGCGGCACCAGCGCCTTGACCGCCTCGCGGCTGAGGGCCTCGGCGTCGACGCCCTCGAGGCGCATCAGGTTGGCGCGGCGGGTGAAGAGATCACGCTGCGCCTCGGTGTGGAACAGGTTGAGCGTGCCGCGCTGGCTCACCATGGCATTGAAATTGAGCGTGCGCTCGAGGTGCTCCCACAGCTTCAGCGAGAACTCGTAGAAGCGGATGTTGGCAGGCTGGAAGTAGTTGGAGCGGATGATGGTGGTGTTGCGCCCGACGTTGCCGAGGCCGATCGGGCCGCGCTCGAGCACTGCGACATCGCTGATGCCGTGCCCGGTGGCGAGGTAGAAAGCGGTCGAGAGTCCGTGGCCGCCGCCGCCGACGATGACGACGCGGTAGCGGGGTCGGGGCGCGGCCTTGGTCCAGGCGCGCGACCAGCCACGTTGTCCGGCGAGGCCCTCGCGCAGCAGTCGCCACAGCGAATAGCGGCCGCTCGAGATCCGCTCGGGACGGACCGTGGGTGATGAAGCGGGCGGCGGCTGCGGCATCGGTGGCGGCATCATACGGGCTGCGGCCCTTGACGCGCACGGCGACAACCGACAACGTGTGCGGCGTGGGGCAGATTCTGAAGTCGCTGTGCGTGGCCGCGGTCCTCACGCTCAGCGTGTCATCCCCCGCGCCCGCCGCCGTCGTCGTCTCCTCGAAGCTCTCGAGCGAGTCGGCCATGATCGGGGAGATGATCCGCCTGCTGCTCGATGCGCACGGCGTGCCGACGGTCGATCGGATGACGCTCGGCGCGACACCCGTGGTGCGCAAGGCGCTGCTCGCCGGCGAGATCGATCTGTACGTCGAGTACACCGGCAACGCCGGGTTCTTCTTCAACGATGTGGCGAATCCCGCCTGGAAGGACCTGCGCAAGGGCTACGAGCTCGGCGCACGGCTGGATTACGCCGCCAACCGCATCGTTTGGCTGACGGCTGCCGATGCCAGCAACGCCTGGGCGCTCGCCGTACGTCGCGACGTCGCCGAGGCCAATCGGCTGAGGACCATGAGCGACTTCGCGCGCTGGGTCACCGGCGGAGGCAAGGTGGTGCTCGCCTGCTCCGCGGAATTCGCCAACGCCGGCACACTGCGCTCGCTCGAGAGGACCTACGGCTTCACCTTGAGATCCGGGCAGATGATCGTGCTCGCGGGTGGCGAGACCGCGGCGACCATTACGGCGGCCGCCGCGCGCATCAACGGCACCAACACCGCCATGGTGTATGGCACCGACGGGGGCATCGTCGCCGCCAATCTCCAGATCCTGGAGGACGACCGGCACGACCAGCCGGTGTATGCGCCCGTGCCGACGATGCGCGAGGCGGCGCTCAGGGAGCACCCGCAGGTCGCGGGCATCGTGAAGCCGCTCATGGAGAGCTTCACCCGCGAGACGCTGCAGCGCCTGAACGCGCGCGTGCAGGTGAACGGCGAGTCGGCCGAGGCGGTCGCGGAGGATTACCTGCGCGAGCGGGGCTTCCTCAAGTGAGCGGCGCGCGGCCCGGCGCCGCCCGCATCGATCCGCTCGGCGTGCTGCTGGTTGCCGCAGGCGCCGCTGCGCTGCTCTTTCTTCCCTTCGTGGTCTTCAAGGCGAACCGCATCGTGCCCGGCGATCCGCGCACCCTCGCGCAGGTGCTGCCGGCCTGGGCGGCGCTCGGCTGCGCGGCGGTGCTGGCCGCGGCCGCGCTCACGGCGCTGTGGGTCGCGAATGCGCGCGCACGGCTCCTGCTCGCGCTTGCCGCCGTGGCCACTCTCGCGCTCGCGGCTGCCGCCGCCGGCGATGCCCTGACGCCGCCCGGGGACCGGATCGTGCGGATCGCGCCGGGCGGCGCCTTCTGGGTGCTGCTCGTGTGCCTGGGGTTGCTGGCGACTGATGCGACGACGCGCCTGCGTCCGGGGCCGGGAGTGCGGGTGCTGTTTCTCGCGGCCTCGCTCGCGGTCGCGGGCCTGGCGCTCGCGCACGGCACCTTCGACCATCTCTCGGTGATGCGCGAGTATGCGGTCAACGCAGCGCGTTTCGCGCGCGAGGCGCGTCAGCACCTGAAGCTCGCCTTCGGCTCGCTGGCCGCCGCCGCGGTGGTGGGCCTGCCGCTCGGGGTGCTCTGTCATCGTGCACCGAAGCTCCGGCCCGGGATCCTGGCGACGCTCAACGTCATCGAGACGATCCCGGCAATCGCGCTCTTTGGAATCCTCATGGCGCCGCTCGCCGCCCTGGCGGCGGCGGTGCCGTTCGCCGAGCAGCTCGGCATCCGGGGCATCGGCGCCGCGCCGGCCGTCGTGGCGCTGTTCCTCTATTCGCTGCTGCCGATCGTCGCCAACACGGTCGCCGGCCTGAAGCGCGTGTCGCGGGCGGCGGTCGAGGCGGCGCACGGCATGGGCATGACGAGCTGGCAGGTGCTCACCCAGGTCGAGCTCATCCTCGCGCTGCCGGTCATTCTGACCGGTGTCCGCGTGGTGCTGGTGCAGAACATCGGCATGGTGACGGTCGCGGCTCTGATCGGAGGAGGGGGCCTCGGCGCCTTCGTCTTTCAGGGGATCGGGCAGACCGCGATCGACCTGGTGCTACTCGGGGCGATCCCGATCGTCACGCTGGCATTCTTCGCCGCGCTCGTTCTCGATGCGCTGGTCGAGGTGCTGGAGCCATGATCACCGTCGAGAGCCTGACCAAGCGCTACGGCGAGACGACCGTCGTCGACGACGTCTCGCTCACCGTCGAGCGCAACTCGATCAGCGTGATCGTGGGAACCTCGGGCTCGGGCAAGTCGACGCTGCTGCGGATGATCAACCGCCTGGTCGAGCCGACGAGCGGCCGCGTGCTGATCGACGGCCGCGACACGCGCAGCGAGCCGGCGCACCTGCTGCGCCGGCGCATCGGCTACGTGATCCAGGGCCACGGCCTCTTCCCCCATCGAACGGTGGCCGAGAACATCGCCACGGTGCCGCGCCTGCTCGGCTGGGACGAGCGCCGCATCGAGGCGCGCGTCACGGAGCTCCTCGAGGTGTTCTCCCTCGACCCGGCCAGCTACGCCGATGCGCTCCCGCACCAGCTCTCCGGCGGCCAGCAGCAGCGGGTCGGCGTGGCACGGGCGCTGGCCGCGGAGCCCGTGGTGCTCCTCATGGACGAGCCCTTCGGCGCGCTCGATCCCATCATCCGCGCCAAGGCGCAGGACGACCTGCTCGACATCCAGCGGCGTTTCGGCACGACCGTGGTGCTCGTAACCCACGACATGGACGAGGCCTTCAGGCTCGGCGACCGGGTGGCGGTCATGAGCGGCGGCCGGCTGCTGCAGTACGACCGCCCGGCGGTGCTGCTGACCCGACCGGCGGACCCCTTCGTGTCGCGCATGACGGGCCTCGCCGACCGCGCGATGCGCCTCCTGTCGCTCGTCACCGCGGGGGAGGCGGCGCTTCCCGGCGCCTCGGACGGGCCGGCGGTGGCGCCGACGGCCTCACTCCGCGAGGTGCTCTCGGAGCTCCTCTGGTGCGGGGCGGACTCCGCCCGGGTCGTCGATGCGGATGGCACCGTGCGCGGACGGCTCACTGTCGCCGCCATCCTGGCCCACGGGCGCCCCTGAGCATGCCGCGCGCAGCGACCGTCCTGCGACTCGCGGCGCTCGCGCTGCTCATCGCCTTCCTCGTGACGCCCTGGAGCTTCGCGCCGCTCTTCGCTCCGCTCACGCAGTACGGCGCGCCCCCGATATACGACCAGGGCAATCTGCTGATGCTGGCCCTGGCACAGCTCGGCACGGTGTGTATCGCCGCCGCCGCCAGCAGTGTCGTCGCGGTCGGCCTCGGTATACTGGTGACGCGCCCGAGCGGCGCGCAGTTCCTGCCGCTGTCGCGCACGCTCGTCAACATCGGCCAGACCTTTCCCCCGGTCGCGGTGCTCGCGGTGGCGGTGCCCCTGGTCGGGTTCGGCGAGCGGCCGACGCTGATCGCGCTCTTCGCTTACGGGCTGCTCCCGATATTCGAGAACACACTGGTAGGACTGCGGACCTGTCCGGCCGCGGTTCTCGAGGCGGCGAGCGGCATGGGAATGAGCGCGCGGCAGCGGCTGCTGTCCGTCGAGCTGCCGCTCGCCACGCCGCTCATCCTCGAGGGCATTCGCCTCTCGCTGGTGATCAACGTCGGTACGGCGACCATCGGCTCGACCGTCGCCGCCAAGGGACTCGGAGAGGTGATCATCGCGGGGCTTCTCTCGAGCAACACGGCCTTCATCCTGCAGGGGGGGCTGGTGACCGGGCTCATGGCAATCCTGCTCTATGACGGCCTGACGACTCTCGAGCGGCGGCTGCTGCGGGCCGTCACCCTGGACTGAGACCCAGGCCGCTGCGCACGCACCGGGACGTCCGTAGTCTCCGCGACTGCGCGGGATGACTTTACGGGTAGAATCAACGCCAGGAGGTTATCCCTCAAAGCCATGGCGGCGAATGGAGCGGTTTCCGCGACTTCCGTGAACGACCTGACCCGACCTGCCGATTCCGGCGCCGCCGGCTCAATAGCAGCGCCGCGCCGCGTCGCTGCAGTGGAAATTCCCACGCTGCTGATTACCCTGCTGGCCTATGGCGGCTGGTCCGCCGTCACGCTCATGTACGGCCGCTGGCCGTTATGGCTGGTGGCGCCCGTTGGCGCCGTGCTGGTGACGCTGCATGGCTCGCTGCAGCACGAGATCGTGCACGGTCACCCGACGCGCTGGGGTCGCATCAACCGGCTGCTCGCGATGGTGCCGCTGTCGATCTGGCTGCCGTTCGACTCCTATCGCGTGAGCCACCTTGCGCACCACGTCGACGAGCGCCTCACCGACCCGCTCGACGATCCGGAGTCCTGGTACTGGACGGCTGAGGACTGGGCGCGGCTCTCGCCCTTGAGCCGCGCCGTGGTCCACATCTCCCAGACGCTTGCCGGCCGCGTCACCATCGGCGCGTTCTGGACGATCGGACGCTATCTGCGCGGTGAGTGGCGCGCGCTCCTCGCCAACAGGGAAGGAGCGCGGGCCATGTGGCTCGAGCACCTCTTGTGGTGCATTCCGGTGATCTGCTGGGTGCAGGTCGTGTGCGGCATGCCCCTGTGGCTCTACATGCTGACGATCGCGATCCCCGGCACGGGCATCACGCTGATCCGCTCCTTCGCCGAGCATCGCGCCCGGCCTGCAGTTCGCGGCCGCATCGCGCTGGTCGAAGAATCGTGGATCCTGGGCCCGCTGTTCCTCTTCAACAACCTGCACGCGTTGCACCACGAGGCGCCGTGGGTCCCGTGGTATGAGTACCCCGCGCGCTACCGCTGCATCCGCGAGCGGCTGATTCTCGAGAACGGCGGACTCGTCTATCGCACTTACTTCGACGTGGCGTGGCGCTTCCTGCTGCGCCCGCACGACTCGCCGCTGCACCCGACCGGCCGGGTACCCACGCGCGCGTCCTGGGACCTCAGGCGGGCAGCGGGTAGCCCGCAGCCTTCGCCTCGCGATCCCAGGTGACGAGCGAGGCGTACGACTCCTGATCCACCTCGGCGAATCCCTGCAGCAGCAGCGGCTCCGCCAGGGCTGCGAACCACGGGCGGCCCGCGGCGCCCGTGAACGCCGCCCCGAGTCCCCGCGCCATCTCGGGTGCCATGCCGGCGGCGCACACGAAGGCCGGCATGGGTGCGGTCGCAGTGGAAGTCAGCGTGCGGATTCCACGGGTGAGCTCCGGCGCGTGGCGCGCGACGAGCAGATGCCAGTACGCATCGAGTGGCCCGATGTCGATGCGGCCTTCCCGCACGCTGTCGAGGACATTGCGCGCGGTCACGAGGTTGCCGGTCATCTCGCCATAGAGCGCCGGCCGTGCGGGCGTACGGTAGCCGAGCAGGTGGTGCCGCCAGGCGTTGAACCCGGAGTGCGAGTGCGGGACCGTCCAGCCGGCGCGGCCGCCGAAGGTGTCCTCGAGCACGCGGTACGGAGCATCCGCACGCACGATGAGATCCGTCCGATAGAGCGCCCGGCCCTGGGCCCACCCGGCCCGCGGGATCGGGGCGGCGAGTGGAATCACCGCCGCCAGCTCGAGCGCGATCGGGAAGCCGCACATGAGCACGGCACCCATATCCTTCCGTTTCCAGAGCTCCTCGAGCGGCTGAGGAGCCGGATACGGCACATAGCTGAGCGCCACGGCGGCATCTCGCGCGACGTGCTCGAGCAGCGCACGCCAGGCCGCCTCGACCTCCGCCGTCACGGCATACATGCGGGCGTTCGCGATCACGGGTCCTCAGCTGCCGGCCAGCTCGCGCGTACGGCGCTCGACGTATGCGGCGGTCGCCTCGCGCACTGCCGGGTCGAGCGGCGGCGGCACATAGTCGGCGAGCAGCCGCTTCCAGATGCCGGTGGCGCGCTCGGTCGCGGTGCGGCTGCCGGCGTCGCGCCAGTTCTCGAAGTTGGACCAGTCCGAGAGCAGCGGGCGGTAGAAGGCCGACTGGTAGCGTGCCAGCGTGTGAGGTGCGCCGAAGAAGTGGCCGCCGGCCGCCACTTCCTTGATCGCATCGACCGCGAGATCGTCGTCGCTGAAGCTGACGCGCTTCAGGATCTCCGCCCAGTTGCGCAGCAGCTCCGCATCCACCACGATCTTCTCGAGCGAGGCTGACAGCCCGCCTTCGAGCCAGCCGGCCGCGTGATTGATGAGGTGGCTGTGGCTGAGGATCGCCGCCTGCAGCGAGAACGCCGTTTCGTAGGTCGACTGTGCGTCCACGGTGGGAGAGGCGTTCACCGCGCTGGTGCGCACCGGGAGCTTCAGGCGCCGGCCGATCTGCGCCGCGGCGAGCACCGCGTGCACGTACTCCGGTGTGCCGAAAGCCGGCGACCCGGTGCGCATATCGACGTTGGAAGTGAAGCCGCCGAGCACGCAGGGAGCGCCCGCCCGCAGCAGCTGGCACAAGGTGACCACGCCGAGCGCCTCGGCCGTCTGCTGTACCAGGGCGCCGGCGAGTGTCACCGGCGCCATCGCGCCCATGAGTGTGAAGGGTGTGATGACGACGCACTGGCCGTGGCGCGCCATGATCATGATGTTGTCGAGGATCTCCTCGTCTACCCGGCGGGGCGAGTTGACGTTGGTCACCGTCATCAGCGTCGGGCGCACCGCCAGATGCTCGATCGAGCAACCGTGCTCGATGGCCGACATGGCGAGCGCGTCCTGCGCCTGCACGCCGCCGATGCCGCGCGCGGCCCATACCGTGTCGGCGCACTCGATGTGCGCCTGATAGGTGGCGAGATGCCGGGTCGCGACCGGCACGTCCACCGGCTCGACTACGATGCCGCCCTGCCAGTGCAGCACACCGAGCGTGTGAGTGAGCTTGAGGATGTTGCGGAAGGCCGCGAGATCCCCGTAGCGGCGGCCGCCCTCGCTGTCGCGGATGTTGGGCGCCCCCGTCACCGGGCCGAAGTTGACCACGTTGTCGCCCACGTGCAGGTGCCGCTCGGGGTTGCGGGCGTGCAGCACGAAGCGCTCAGGCGCCGTCTGCAGTTGCGCCTCGACCAGGTCGCGTCCCAGGCGCACCATCTGCGTCGCCTCATCGACGAGCGCCCCGGCGGCCGCATACACGGCACGGGCGGCGGCGCTGCGAATCTCGAGCCCGGCCTCCTCGAGCACCCGGAAGGCGGCGAGCAGAATCCGCTCGACCTGCTCCGCGGTCAGGACCTCGAGCGGTGTCCACGGGTTCTCGAGGCGCGGAATCGGAGCGAGCGAGGGACCGGTCGAGCGGGAGCCGCGGGCGCGATCGCGCCGCCGCGGCGGTGCCGGGGCTTCACTCAATTCAATTAACCGTTTATAAACATGAGGTTAAATTATAAATATCATGTGAAGCCTCGATACCCGGAGGTATTCCTCGCCGAGGCCGCCGCCTATCGCGAGGCAGGCGGTGCTGCAGGGGCAGCAGGCGCCCCGGCGCCTTCGGGCGGCTGCGGCGCGGCAGGCGGTGTGCCCGACGGGCGGGCCTCGCGCCGCTCCCAGCGATCCGCATCGCGCCCCTCCATCCACGGGCACTGCGTTCCCTCGTGCGGACCCCACATCCCGGGGTGCGGACCCCACATTCCGGCGTGCGCCCGGACGTGGCCGGCGGCGAACATCCCGCCGAGCACCACGAGAGCTGCGAGCACCCACGCCCAGATGCCAAGGTAGCGCCCGAAAGTCTTCAGTGCGCCCTCGGAGCGCTGCGACAGGAAGAGAGCCACATAGCCGGCGACGGTGAGCCCGGTCGCCGGAATCAAGGCCAGCAGGAAGATCATAGAACCACCGTCAGTGTGTACCGGGAGCCGATCTTACCCCGGCGGTGCCGGGCGCGGCCCGCAATCCGGCGCGCCCCGCGAGCAGCCGACCGTGCTCAGGCGGCCGGGGGCTCGTGCTCACGATGGTAGCGATGGATGGCCCACAGATAGCTCTCCATCAGGGAGTCCTTGCCGAGCTCGACCAGCACGTCGTTGCGCCGCCGCGGAGTCGACATGCGGGCAAGCTGTGCTTTGGCGCGGGCGAAGTGGCTCAGCTGATTACGGTATTGCCACAGGAGCTCGCGAGTCGCCATTTTGTCCTGATGCAGCTCCCACACTCCGAGCAGTACCGCCATGAAGCCCATGGAGAAGGTCAGCATGTTCTTCACCGGCACCCCGAGCCCCATGTCGATGCGATGCAGCTCGTCCCCGAACGCGAACAGCAGCGAGATCACGACCAGGATGGCCACCAGCAGGAAATGCCGCAGGTGCTTCACACGGCGGCTGGCCTTCTCCAGGCGCGCCACCTTGCGGGTGAAATAGCGGAACTGGCCCTCGATCCAGGCCTGCTCGACGCTCTGCGTCTCCAGGCCGCGGTCGGGATCGACCCGATCGTCGGCCGCCTCGATACCTTTCAGCACGAAGCCGATCCAGCTGAAGCCGCGGAATTTCTCGATCCCCGAGAGCGCCAGCACCTCGCCCGCGTCCATGCGCTGATCCGCGCCCGCAAGACGCAGGTAGAAGCGCGCGCGCAGCGTCTCCGCCAGCGCGCGGTAGGTGAGATGCTTGCCGAACCAGCGCTTGCCCTGCAGCACGTAGTACACGCCGAGGCTCGTGAGAAGCGTCAGCAGGTAGGCGATGAGCAGCGCGCGCGATTCGGTGAGCTTCTCGTAAATGAGATAGGCGACGCCCATGGTGAAGGCCATGAACGCGAACAGATCGAACAGCCGGTCCGAGCGGCGCTGGTAGTAAACCGCGAGCACGTCGGCCTTGCCGTACTGGGTATCGATGTCCTCGAGCATGGCGCCGGGCGGCAGTGCCGTGCGCACCGGCAGCGAGGCCGTCAGGGACTCCGGGCTCGCGAGGCGGCCGGCGGCGCTGAGGCGCTGGTACTCGAGGTTGTAGGCGTTGAGCTCGGCGAGCTGGCGCTTGAGCCGCTCCGGCATGGCGCGCAGGACCTGCAGCACATTGTCGCCGGCGCCGGCGAGATAGCACGGCGAGCGCACCGGTGCGTCGCCGGTGGCGCCGCTGCGCAATGCGGGGGTCCAGTAGACGAGCCGCGGGGCGTTCTCGGGCTCCTCCAGCGCCTCGATGAACTGGATGGCGTCCGTCTCCCTGTTGTCGTTGCTGCGCACGCCGAGATAACGCAGCACCGTGTCCGCGGTGCCGCCCGGCAGCTGCGAGCTGCGTCCGTCCCACAGCGCGAGCAGCAGGCTGCTGCGGCGGATGAGTGTGTCGGTGAGATTGATATACATGGCGTCGCGCTGCTGGCGCGAGTGCGGACCGCTCGCCGCGCCCGCGGCGCTCGCCGACAACTCGACGCAGCGCACCTGCGGACGGCGCAGCAACTCGCGCAGATGCGCGAGCGTCTGCTCATCGAAGTCCGCGGCGTAGTGCTCGAGCGGCATCGGCAGCACGGCCTCGACCGGCACGCCGAGCCCGAGTGCCGTCTCCGCCACCAGCAGGTCGGCGCCCTCCGCCATGCCGACGATGAGGCGCAGCTCCGTGTCGGGAAGATGCGCCTTCAGCTGCTGCACGAAATCGGTCACCGCCTCGCGCAGCCGCGGGCTGTCGTCGGGATCCAGGTCGCGGTGTCCCGAGACTGCGACCATGAACGGAGAGTTTCCGATTGCCGTGGCGCTCTGCCGATCCACTCTGGCCAACCTGAGCATGAGTTTTCGACGCGGCAGATTGTGCGGGCACGCGGCGCGGCCCACAACGGCTGCGCGGCGCGAGCCGGCAGTTGCGCCGCCCGGTGGCCATCCACTACCTTAGAAGGGCCGTGGGAGCTCGGCAGCAATCGCGTGTCTCGCCGGCGGACGTCGCCGCCTTCCAGGCCGATGGCGCCGTGGTGCTGCGCGGGCTCCTCGCGCCCGCGGAGGTCGAGCTGCTGCGTGCGGGCATCGATGCGAACCTCGCGCAGCCCAGCCCGCGTGCCAAGGTCGCGAGCGCGCGCGACGATCCCGGCTTCTTTCTCGAGGATTTCTGCTGCTGGCAGGAGAACGAGAGCTATCGGCGCGTGATCTTCCAGTCGGCGCTCGGGGAAACGGGCGGTCTCCTCATGCGCAGCGGCACCGCGCGGCTCTACCACGACCATATGCTCACCAAGGAGCCGGGCACGCGCCAGCGCACGCCCTGGCACCAGGACCAGCCCTACTACAACATCGAAGGACGGCAGAACTGCAGCTTCTGGATCCCGGTCGATCCGGTCGAGAGGCAATCGACGCTCGAGTTCGTGGCCGGCTCGCACTTAGGTCCCTGGCTCATGCCGCGCTCCTTCCTCGACGCGCAGGCCAAGTGGTTCCCCGAGGGCAGTCTCGCGGACCTTCCCGACATTGAAGCCGACCGGAGCGCGCACCGGATTCTCGGCTGGGCGCTCGAGCCCGGCGACGCGGTCTGCTTTCACATGCTGACGCTGCACGCCACCGCGGGGGTCGCCGCAGGCCGGCGGCGGCGGGTGTTCTCGGTGCGCCTCCTGGGAGATGACATCCGCCACACGCCACGGCGCTGGAAGACCTCGCCGGATTTTCCGGCGCTCGAATCCGAGCTTGCAGTAGGCGCCCCCATGGAGCATGCGCTGTTTCCGCTGCTGTGGGTGCGGGACGCTCCCTGAGCGCTCAGTCGGCGCCGCTCATTCGGCGCACGAACGCCTGCAGCGCCGGGCGCCGGTCCTGCCACAGGTCGTAGGTCAGCGGCGCACCCTTGCTCTCGGCGAGGATCGTCAGCCGGCGCGCCGCAGCGATGAAGCGCAGGGTCGCAAGATCGGTGCGGTACACATTGGGCTCCGCGGCGCTGCCCGGTGGGGCATGCACGCGCTCGCCAATTCCCGCATCGTGCGCTGAGTGGCCCTCGAGCGCGAGCGCCAGCCGCCGGTCGTCGGCCTGCAGCGCCAGCGGCTCGGCCGCCGGCAGCGGATCGCGCCGCAGCCGCGCATCGACGGTGGACCAGAAGTAGGCGATCAGCACGTAGCTGATCTTGCCGGCGCGATTGACTGCGGCCGCCGCGAGCGTCGCGTAGTCGCGCACGTTGGCGGCGAGCTCGGGACGCGGCAGCGCGAAGACCAGCGGCTCGCCGACCACGGTGACGGTGGCCGCCGTCTGCTCGTCGAGGTATTCACGGGGTGCCGCCGGACCGCCCGCGGCGGCGGCGGCGGCGCACAGCGCCAGGACGGCGGCCAGCGGCCGCAGTGCACCGCATCGAACCTCGGCCTCCGCCACCCGCGTCACGGCCCAAAGCTGATGCGATACGACACGCTGACATAGTAGCGTACCGTGTCCTGCGTCTGCACGAAGGTGCCGTTCGGGAGCTGAATGAAGGCCTGTTGCTTGCCGAGCTCTCCGCCGACCTCGAACTGCAGCAGCTTGTTGCCGCGTTGATAGTCGAGCAACACCGCGGGTACATAGCTCATCTCGGTGCTGCCGTCGCTCATCTGGCTCAGACGCTGGACCGTCAAGCGCGGACTCAGGCGCCAGGCGCCGCCGACCGGGAAGCGGCTGGTGATGCTCGCGGAGTCCACGCGGCCGATCTCGGTGTTGGCGTCCGTGAGCGTGAGCACGTTGAAGTCGTTGCTGCCCCAGAGGTTGTTGCCGTAGAGCTGCAGCTGGTAGCTGAGCATCAGTCCCGTGGCCGGCACGGCCGGCACCCCCCCCGACGCCGGCATGGCGCTGGTCTCGGTGGCCGCCACCACCGCGGTCAGCTGGAAGCGCTGACCGAGTGGGCGCATGGCGGTCAGGCTGTAGTTCTCCGTGACCGGGGTGCGATCGCGCGCCAGCTGGTAGATCTCATCCGGGGTGAAGACCTGCAGCATCTCGTTGAGGTCGGTGAACGGCTGGCCGATGAGCGCGTTGGTGGTGGTGAGCACCGGGGAGTTGCGCCGCTCGGCGTCGAAGCTCAGGTTCCAGCGCGCCGGCAGCTGCAGCGTCCCGAGGAGACTCGCGGTGTTGAGCGAGTGATAGAAGGTATCGTAATCGACCACCGAGACGAGCGAGGCCGAGGAGGCGAGGTAGCGCCCCTCGAAGCCGACGGCCTGCCGGTCGCGCAGGCCATCGACCTGCTCGCTGGCGGCGAAGACGCTCGCGTCCCAGTGGGAGTTGCGCGGCGTGTAGGCGAGGGCAAGTGTCTCGAAGCGGTCCTGCGTCTGCGGCGCCAGGGTGAGGAGCGAGACCGGATAGCCGGCGGCCGCGTTCACCGCCCAGGACGGCTGGAACTGCCAGGAGAGAAAGATGCCGTCGAAGGTCCCGAGCACGCCGTCGGTGTTCTGTGCCTGGCGCCCGACGCGGGCCAGGAGCCCCAGCGGCTTGTCGAGGGCCTCGATCGAGGCGAGGCTGACGCGAGTCGGATCCACCGTCGTGTCGCTCGCGAACACCTTGTCATAGCCGGCGCTCAACCGCCCGATCCAATCCAGCGTCTCGCCGCGTCGGCGGGCGAAGAGGTCGACGTCGGTGAATAGCGCGCTGTCCTGGGTCGTCGTCGTGGTCCCCGGCGGGGGATTCGGGATCGGAGACTGGGGAGTACTGATGCGCGTGTCGTCGTAGCGCGCGAGCTGAGCCAGGCCGCCGCTGAGCTCCCAGCCGCGGGTCTCGCCGGGAGTCTCGATGCCGGTGCGGGCCTTGGCCTCCGCGGCCTGCAGGAGCCGCAGCCGATACGCGACGCGCTCGGCCGCCTCCCCGTTCGGGTAGCGCCGCAGGTACTCCACGTACTCCGCCTTGGCCTGCGCAAGCTGTCCGGCGCGCTCGCGCGCGAGCCCGAGCAGCTCCTGAGCGCGCGCGCGGTCCGGAAATTCCGGCTGGCGCTGCAGCTGGGTGAGGAGCGCCACCGCCTTGGGGTAGTCCTTGGCTGAGAGCGCCGCACGCGCATCGGCGAGAATGCGCGCGAGCGTCTCGGGCGGCAGTGCCGGATCGCTGCCGATGCGCTCGACCGCAGGCAGGCTGACGGCCCCGGCGGCACCCATCTCGGTCGTCGCGCGGTCGTCGGCGATCGCCAGCCAGGCCCGCGGGTAGTCGGGCAGGGCGAGGCTCAGCAGCCGCTCGGCATCGGCGCGCCGCTCGATCGGTCCGACCCGCAGGCGGTACCACTTCTCGCCATCGACCACCGTCTCGGAGACGAATGCCGGCGCCTTGAGCCGCTCGTGCGCCCGCTCGACCGCCGCCGGATCGAAGGGCTTCGGCTGCGAGTCGAGATTGATCGCGAAGCTCGCGACCGTCTCGGCACCCTGGCCGACGAGAACCCGCGCGTGGCGCGGCGCGTGGTTGATGAGCCGCACGCGCAGGCCGCGCGGGTCGACGCCCTGCGCCAGCACGAAGCGCTCACTCTTGCCGAAAGTCAGCGTGAGGGTGATCTGACCGGGCGCCAGCGACTCCACCCGCGCAGTGCTCAGGATGCCGCTGGTACCCGAGAGTGGCGGGATCTCGGTCGCCAGCTGGCTGAAGGGGCTCACGCCGCAGTCGGAGAGGGGCACCAGCTGGATGTGCACCTCGGCGCCCTCGCTTGCCGGGACGCTGTTGACGAAGCGCATCGAGCAGTTGAAGACGATGGTGAGATCGACCTGCTCGTCGTGCTCGGCGGCCTGGATGACCTGGACGAAGCGGCCCTGCGAGGCGGGCGTGATCTGTGCCAGGGCGCTCGGGCCCGCAAGCGCTGTGAGCGCGCCGACCGCCAGGCACGTCAGCCACCGCTCAGCGCCTGAACGCGGCATCCGTGATCCGATGGCGCGGCCCCGGACGGCTCCTGGTCACGACTGACGGCGTCGCATCGCTGTACACGTGGCAGGCGCCGCTGCAGTTCGCCAGCTCGCCGACCGTGTAGGTCACCCCCTTGGCCGTGCGCGGATGCGCCGCGGGATTGAAATCCTTGGAGTGGCAGACCGCGCAGCCGCCGACGCTGGCAGCGCCAGCCCTCGTCACCTGCTCGGTGCCCGTGGTATGGCAGGCGGTGCAGGCCAGCGCCGCGCGGTGGTCGCCCGGATAGGCGGCGCTGGCGTGCCGGAAGCGGACCGCGCTCCAATCCGTATAGCTGTGGCAGCTGGCGCAGTCGCGCTGGGTGCGCAGGTGCGATGAGGACATGCCGAGCGCACCGACGTTGTTGTGGCAGCTGGCACAGCTGGCGGTCAGCCGGGTGTGGTCGATCTTCGCCGGTCTCCAGGCGAGCGTCCCGTGGCAAGTGTCGCAGGCGAGCGCCGTGGTCACGTGCGCCCGCGGCATGCCGACGGCGCGCACCGCGTTGTGACAGGTCGCGCAGCTGTGCGGCGCGACGGCGGCATGCTCGAAGCGCGCCGGCGTCCAGCCGTTGGTCGTGTGGCAGCTGTCGCAGCCAGCCGCGGTGGCAATGTGGCTGGAACGCTTACCCGTGGCGATCTTTCCGTTGTGACAGCTCACGCACGCGCTGGAGATCTGCGAGTGATCGACGCGCGACACCGGCAGCCACGCCAGGGTCGTATGGCAGCTCTGGCAGCCGTCGCTCGTCGCGATGTGCGTCGACGGCTTGCCGTTGCCGCTCCCCGCGCTGTGGCAGCCCGCACAGGCTGTGCCTGCGGCGGCGGCGTGCGCCGCAAGGGCCGTCGCGGCCGGCCCCGCCGCCGGCGCCAGCACCGGCCACATGGACCCCGCCGGGGCATGCCCCACCAGCGGCAGACCCGCGGGAGTCCGGGCCGGCGTGGCGGAAAGCGCCGATCCGGGTCGGGCCGTCGGCGTCGTCGACGCGGGCGTGGTCGGGCGTGTGGGTGCGACGCCGCCCGGACGCACCATCATCTTGTCGCGCGCGCTGTGGCAGCCCGAGCCGCCGCAGTCCTGGCCGGCATGGTGATTCGGGCCGTCGCGCGTCCACAGCTGAACCCCCGAGTTGGTCTTCCACCTCATGCCGTACTCGTGACAGCTCTCGCATTTCATCGAGGTCACATAGGCATGCTTCATCACCGTGCCCGAGAAGGTGGTGAAGGCGGTGGGCGAGTGGCACAGCTCGCACGCGACGGCCGCGGTGCCGTTGGGCGGCACCGCCGGGATGTGCCCCGTGGCGCCCGAGGGCGGCTCCACCAGGGTCGGCGGCGCCATGTTGTAGAAGCTGAGCCCGTAGGCGTGGCACTGCGCGCAGTTGTTGGTGATACCCGTATGCCCCGTCGCGCCCATGACGTACAGCGCGTAATTGCCGGCCGTCGTATGGCATTGCGTGCAGGCTGCATTGGTCGGAATGTGGTTCGCCGGCTTGGCGGCGCCGGTCTCGTTGCTGGTAAACGTGGGCGTCGTCGTGTGGCAGCTGTTGCAGTCCCCCGTGGTCGGGTGGCTGGCATCGAGCGCGGCGGAGGGGCGCGAATCGCCGGCGGCCGTCGCGGTGCTGGCGATCATGCCGATGTAGGGCGCGGTCTGGTGACAGGTCTGGCAGCCCGAGACCGCCGCCGCGACCGTCGTGTGGCCCGCGACCGTCAGAGTCGGCGTGTTGATATTGGCCGTGCCGATGAGGAAGCCGCCCGGATTCACGTTGCTCGTGGTGTGGCAGCCGGAGCCGTTGCAGTCGAGACTGCCGACCGGCATGTGATTGGCAGGCGTCGTCACGATCGTCACGTTCGCGAAGGTGGTCGCCACCGAGGAACCGTGGCAGATGAGGCATCCGGTGACGCCGACGTGCGTCCCGGTCACGGAGTACGCCGCATAGTTCCCCGCGGTGGTATGGCACTGCGTGCAGGCGGCGCTGGTCGGGATGTGGTTCGAGGGCTTGGCGCCCGAGGTCTGGTCGCTGCCGAAAGTCGGCGTCGTGGTGTGGCAGCCGTTGCAATCCCCGGTGGTGGGATGCGCCTTGTCGAGCGCGGTGGGACGCGAGTCGCCCGCCGTGCTTGCCGTGCTCACCAGCATGCCGATGTAGGGGGCGGTCTCGTGGCAGGTCTGGCAGCCGGAGACCGCCGAGGCGACCGCCGTGTGCCCGGCGACCGTCAGGGTCGGCGTGTTGATGTTGGCCGAGCCGAGCAGGAAGCCGCCCGGGTTCACGTTGCTCGTGGTGTGGCAGCCCGAGCCGTTGCAGTCGAGGCTGCCGATCGGCATGTGGTTGGCGGGCGTCGTGACGATCGTGACGTTCGCGAAGGTCGTCGCGACCGACGGCGCGTGGCAGGTGAGGCAGCCGGTCACGCCGACGTGAGTCCCGCTGACCGAGTAGACGGCGTAGTTGCCGGTGGTGGTATGGCACTGCGCACAGGGAGCGCTGGTCGGAATGTGGTTGGCGGGCTTGACGGCGCTGTTGTTGGCGAAAGTCGGTGCCGTGATATGACAGCCGCCGCAGTCGCCCGTGGCCGGGTGGGCCGCATCGAGCGCGGCGGGGGGGCGCGAGTCGCCGGCGGCAGCGGCGGTGCTCGCCAGCATGCCGAGATAGGCAGCGGTCTCGTGGCAGCTGGCGCAGGCGGCTACCGCCCCCGCCACCGTGGTATGGCCGGCGACCGTCAAGGTCGGCGCATTGATGCTGGCCGAGCCGAGCAGGAAGCCACCCGGGTTCACGTTGCTGGTCGTGTGACAACCCGAGCCGTTGCAGTCGAGGCTGCCGATCGGGACGTGATTGGCGGGCGTCGTGACGATCGTGACGTTCGCGAAGGTCGTCGCGACGGAGGGGCCGTGGCAGGCGAGACACCCGGTCACGCTCTGGTGCGCGCCGGTCACGGAGTAGACCTTGTAGTTGTTGGGCGTCGTGTGGCACTGCGTGCAGGGGGCGCTGGTCGGAATGTGGTTCGCGGGCTTGCCGGCGTTGATGTTGGAGATGAAGGTCGGCGTCGTCGTGTGGCAGCCGCCGCAGTCGCCGCTGGCCGGATGGAGCGCGTCGAAGGCGGTCGGGCGCGAATCGCCGGCGGTGGCGGCGGTGCTCGCCACCATGCCGAGGTAGGGCGCGGTCTCGTGACAGGTCTGGCAGGCCGCGACCGCCGCCGCGACCGTCGTGTGCCCGGCGACCGTGAGGGTCGGTGTGTTGATGCTGGCCGGGCCGATGAGGAAGCCGCCGGGGTTCACGTTGGCGGTGCTGTGGCAGCCCGAGCCGTTGCAGTCGAGGCTGCCGATCGGCATGTGATTGGCCGGCGTCGTGACGATGCTGATGTTGATGAAGGTGCTGGCCACCGACGGCCCGTGGCAGGCGAGGCAGCCGGTCACTCCCTGGTGCACGCCGCTCACCGAATACGTCGAGTTCTGGCCGGGGGTGGTATGGCACTGCACGCAGGGCGCGTTGGTCGGAATGTGGTTGGGGGGCTTCACCGCGGCGCCGGCGAAGCTCGCCGTGTCGTGGCACATGCCGCAGTCACCGCTCGCCGGATGGTTGGGATCGAGCGCCGCGTTCGGACGCGAATCCCCCGCGGCGGTGCTGGTGCTCGGGTGCATGCCGAGGTAGCCCGCGGTCTCGTGGCAGGAGGCGCAGGTCATGGCGGTCACGGCGCCATGGTTGATGACGGTGCCCGCGAAGCTCAGGAAGTTTGTGGTCGAGTGGCAGCCCTCGCACGGCGTGGCCGGGGTGCCGATCGGAAGATGCGTCGCCGGCATGCCGTCCGCCTGCACACCGTTGTGGCAGCTGGCGCAGCCGCTGGTGATGCCCTGATGCGAGAACACGGCGCCCGCCCAGGTGAGCGTCGTGTGGCAGGCGTCGCACTCGAGGTCGGTCTGGATGTGAGTCGGCCCCTTGCCCTGCGCCTGTACGCCGTTGTGGCAGCTCGAGCAGCTGCCGCGCGTCAGCGTATGGTCGAAGTTGACCACCGGCTTCCAGCCGACCGGCGTGTGGCAGCCGCCACACTGATCGGTCGTCAGAATGTGATTGGCGGGCTTGGCGGTCGCGCGGATCGCAGTGCCGATACCGTGGCAGGCGCCGCAGTCCTTCGGGGTCCCCTTGAAGATCGCATTGGCGTGGCACGACTCGCACTGCAGGTCGCGATGCTGACCGTCGAGCTCGAATCCCGTGGTGAGGTGGTCGAACTGCAGCCGCTGCATCTGCGCGCCCGCCGCCGGCACCACCAGCAGCGCGAGCAGCCCCGCGAGCAGCGCGCGGCTGCGCCCCGGCGGGCGCCGTGCGCTGCATGAGGGGTGCGGTGGCGTGGTCGCGTCCAGCATGCCGGCGGCTCGCTAGTGCACCCGTGCGCCCTTCCACGTGACCGCGGAATGACAGCGATCGCACAGGCGGCCGTACTGCCCGAGATGCACGTCGTCCTTCGCGTGGCAGGAGAGGCACTCCTGTTTCAGCTTCACCTGCCCGGGCGGCTCGCGGTGACAGCCCTCGCAGGCGAGGCGTCCGTGCGCGCCCGAGAGCGCAAAGCCGGTCTCCTTGCCGTGGTCGAACTCCCACATGCGCCAGCTGTTGGGAGAGTGACAGCGCGCGCAGTCCTTGCCCAGGCTGCCCTTGTGCACGTCGTCCTTCTGGTGACAGTCGAGGCACTCGTGGCCGACATCGCGGTACTCGCGCGTCAGGTGGCACTGCTCGCACGGCACGGCGACGTGCAGGCCGACCAGCGGGAACTTCGTCAGGTCATGATCGAAGTTGACGACCGTGCGCCAGCCCGCGGGCGTGTGGCACTGGTCGCAGCCGCTGCCGAGCCTGCCGAGGTGCACATCGCTGGCGCGGTGGCAGCTGACGCACTGGCTCGGGAGCTTCTGCGTCGCGACCGCTGCCGTATGGCAGGTGTGGCAGGCGACTTTCGCGTGCCGGCCGACGAGCGGCCAGGTGGTATCGCGCGAGTGATCGAACAGCGGCGGCTTCCAGGCCTGGTTGCCGTGGCACTTGCCGCAATCCTGGCCGAGGCGGCCGGCGTGCGCGTCCTGCGCCTGATGGCAGCCAAAGCAGTCCTTCGGCAGCTTATCCTTGAGATTTCCCGAGCGGTGACAGTCGTTGCAGGCGATGCGGTCATGGACGCCCTCGAGGGCGAAGCCGGTCTCCTTCCTGTGGTCGAACTTCGAGTTCTTCCAGCCGCGGGTGTTGTGGCAGTCGCCGCACTTCGCCCCGCGTTCGCCGCGGTGGACGTCGTCCGGCTGATGGCAGGAGACGCATTCGCCCGGCGTCCCCTTGTAGCGGTTGCCGAAGTGGCAGGCGGCGCAGGCGATCTCCGCATGCTTATCGTGCAGCGGGAAAGTGGTCTTGTCGTGGTCGTAGCGGACGTGCCGCCAGCTGCGGTCGTCGTGGCACGAGGCGCAGTCGCGCCCGAGCTTGCCCTCGTGCGGCTCTTCCTTGCGATGGCAGGCGAGGCACTCGGGCCTGGCATCGCGCCAGGGCTTGCCGGCCACGTGACAGGCCTCGCACGGCACGCGCTCGTGTGCCCCGCGCAGCGGATAGTTGCTCAGGTCATGGTCGAACTGCTCGCGGCTCAGCTTGACGATGTCCGCACCGCGCCCCAGGTGCTCGGCATGGCAGGCACGGCACTGGGAATTGTCCATGCCCGGGAGACGGCCATGGAAGCCGTGCTGCGCCTTGAGATCCGCCGCGATCTCCTTGTGGCAGTCGAGGCACAGCTGGGTCTGCCGCATCGGGTTGGAGCTGGCGCGGTCGTGGCAGTGGGCGCAGTCGTCCTCGTACTTGGCGTGCGCCGCGCTCAGCTTGCCGGGCATGAGGAGTGTCTCCGGGTTCACGGCTTCAGCCCGGCCGGCGGCCAGGAGTCCCGAGAGCAGTCCCAACATCAGCAGTGCGCGACATCGTGCCCCCCGCATGGGTACGGTGGTGCCGTCAGTAGACGTTCACCGCGATCACGTGAATGACCGCGGCGATGATCAGCATGAAGATCAGCGGAATGTGCAGCGCGTGCCACAGGGAGAAGAGGCGCTCGTAGCCTTCGAACTCCGCCACCCGCCGCGTCGCGGCGAGGCGCCGGTCGACGTAGGCGCGGGCGGCGCGCTTCAGTCTGCGCGCCTGCGCGGCAACGGCGGGCGAGGTGCGGGCGCTCGCGCGCAGCGCGCGGCGCACGTAGCCGTGAAGCTGCCAGCGCGCCCTGACCGTGGCGAGTCCCACCACCACTGGCTTCAGGAAGCCGAGCAGGGAAAGGCGTGGGCCGCAGGCGAGCAGGCGCCGCTCGGCCGCCGCCAGCCGCTCGACCAGATCGGGCAGGAAGCTGACGCTCCCCGACAAGGCCCGCAGACCCGCCGCGCCGGCCTGCAGCTCGCCGAGCTCGAGCTTGCGGCCATAGAGGCCGTGATGGATGTGGGAATAGAAATAGCGGCCGATGAAGCCGCTGCCCGCCACCGTGAGCATGGAGAACAGCGCCACGTTGCTGTTCGTGGCTCCCGTGTGGAAGTTGGCATGGAAGAGGATGCACAGGGGGCCGAGAATCCCCAGCACCATGTGGAAGCGGAACCAGCTCGGAGTCGGACCGAGGAACTTGAGCCACTCGAAGTGCTTGCGCGCCGAGTAGAGGAGCAGCAGCAGCATGAGGCTGCCGCCGATGATGCCGAGCGCATAGCCGGAGCCGCGCGTCGGGGTGATGTAGCGCGCGGTCGGGAAGCTCCAGCCGAAATAGAGCACGACCACCAGCAAGGCCATCCACAGCCGGCCCGAAGTGAGGAGGGATCCGCGAGCCGGCAATGGCTCGGCGCGCGCCGTACTGGCGGCGGCCGGCGGCTTCGCGCCGCCGGGCGCGGCAGGGCGCGACACCAGTGCCTGTGACGAGTGTGCCACCGGGCGCGCAGCCGGCGGCCCGGCTGGCGGGCGAGTGGGGTTCGCGCGCACGCTCGCCGAGCGCAGCGCCTGGGACTGGGGCTGCGGGGACTCGCGCGGTGTACGGGCGCCAGCTGCCACGGGGGACCTCAGCCGATTTCCCGGTTGATCACGAGCGCAACTCTCGTGCCGTGCGAGGGCGCCAGCGCGGGGCTGGTGACATAGAGATCCCCGGCCGCGGGCGTCGCCTGACCGCTGCGGGAGATGCGCGCCTCGACGACCACCCTGGGAAACTGCGAGAGGCGCCGCGAAGGCATCATGGCCATCGAGTCATCGAGGTGAAACGCCACCGGCCAGCTGTGCGCCGTAGTGCGCAGCACCGCGAGCGGTGGCCCGGGCGAGTCGGCCGCCTTGGCGTAGATGAAGAGCGTCGAGTCCGGCGGTACGCGATCGGCGAAGCGGCTGTCGAGCGACACCGTTCCGGAGACTTCCGCCGCGCCACCCGAGGCTGCTGCGGCGGCCGTGGCCGGGCCGTTGGCACCGGCGGTTTCCGCCTTGACTCCGGCGAGTGAGGCCGACTCGGCGATGTTGTCATCGATGATCCGGGCATCGGGCGAGTCCGGCGGCAGCTCGGCGCGCAGCTTCTTCCACCAGCCGAGCGCCGCGGCGAAGCGGCGCTGCTGATACTCCGCGCTCGCCTTGAGCCACAGCGCCTTGGGATTCTGCGCATCCAGTGCCAGGGCGTTGTCGATGGCGTGCGCAGCCTCGCCGCTCAGTGAGCCGCCCGCGAGCGATCCAAGGACGTCGGCATAATCGGCCCAGGACTGCGCCGACATGGCCTTGAGCTCGACCAGCTTCGCGTAGGCAAGCCGCGCGCCGGCGAAGTCCCGCTGTGCGCGGCGCAGCTCCGCGAGCATCAGCCAGCTGCGCGCATCGCGCGGATTAGCGCTCACGCGCTGCTGGAGCTCGGCCGCCGACGGGGTCGGCGCAGCGGCGCCAGGAGCCGTGACCTGTGTGGCGGTCTGCGTCCCCGCGGCCATCGCTCCCGCGTCGGTGGCGGCAGCCGCGGCCAGCGCCGCGACGCTCATCTCGCTCGCGGGCTCGGGGCCGGCGCCGTCCGTGTGAGCCCGGGCGCGGCGCGCGTCCTCGGGCCGTCCGAGAAAATCGTAGGCTTGGGCGAGGAGGTTCCAATCGCCGGCCGTGCCTCCCCCGCCTGCCAGGCGTGCCTCGAGCGCCGCGACCTCGGCCGCCATCGACCTGGCCGCTGCGCCGCCGGCGGCCGACTGCGCCGCGTGGCCGCTATCGGGCGCGTGACGCAGATCGACTGCGAAATAAAGGAGCCCGGCGGCGACGGCGAATCCCGCCAGCAGGCCAACGGCGATGACATAAGACGGTCGCAGGCGCGGCCACACGCTGACGCGCCGCAATGCGAATACGCCCAGAGTGGCCGCGGTGCCGAGCAGCGCGCCTGCGATGAATGAGAGTGAGACCATGAACCAACACCCAACAGCGCCGTGTCTTCCTTCGCGGCGCCATGCTCGAACCGACCATACAGAGGGATTGCCAGCTTCTCCCCGTGTCTGCTCTCAACGACACTTCTGTCGGCGCATACAGACACTCAGAACTGCGAGATTCAACGCACGGGCCGCGCACATACAGTCTGGTACAGTTTGCCCGACATGCATCCGCGTTCTGTAGCATCGATGCGCGTTCCTGTGAGTCTCTTCACACAGTGGATTGGCTGACTTATCTCGTCTACGGCGTGCCGTGCGCGGCGCTGCTCCTGTGGCACGTGCTGCGGCGGCGCGCTTTTGAGCGGCGCAGCGCCGAGATCCACGAGCGCAGCCGCGGCGCCGAGCCCGCCTCGCTCCACCCGGTCATCAATCCGGCGCGCTGCATCGGCTGCGGCTCGTGCGTCAAGGTCTGTCCGGAGCAGGAACACCACGAGATCCTCGGCATCGTCGGCGGCCGTGCCACGCTCATCAACCCGGGAGACTGCATCGGCCACGGCGCCTGCAAGGCCGCCTGCCCGGTGGAGGCGATCACGCTGGTATTCGGCACCGAGCGCCGCGGCGTCGACATTCCGCTGCTGACGCCGAGCTTCGAGTCGACCGTGCCGGGTATCTTCATCGCGGGCGAGCTCGGCGGCATGGGACTCATCCGCAATGCGCTCGAGCAGGGGCGCCAGGCCATGGACGCGATCCGGGCCCGCGGCAGGGCCGGCGCCGATCAACTCGACGTGGTGATCGTCGGGGCAGGTCCCGCCGGTTTCTCCGCCTCGCTCACCGCGGTGGCTCACGGCATGCGCTACGTCACGCTCGAGCAAGAGTCGCTCGGCGGGGCCGTGTTCCAGTATCCGCGCGGCAAGCTGGTGATGACGGCGCCCGCGACCGTGCCGCTCCTCGGCACCATCAATTTCCGCCAGACGACCAAGGAGCAGCTGCTTGAGTTCTGGCGCTCGGCCGAGCACAAGACGGGCGTTAAGATCAACTACCAGGAGCAGGTCGAGGACATCATCCGGGAGGGAAACGGGTTCGTCGTGCGCACCAAGCGCGCGCAGTACGGCGCGCGCAGCGTGCTGCTTGCGATCGGGCGGCGCGGCACACCGCGCAAGCTCAGCGTGCCGGGCGAGGACCTGCCGAAGGTGGTTTACCGGCTCATCGATCCCGAGCAATACGCGGGACAGCAGGTGCTCGTCGTGGGCGGCGGCGACAGCGCGCTCGAGGCCGCCGCCTCCATCGCCGAGTCGGGCGGCGGCCGCGTTGTGCTCTGCTACCGCGGTGAGGCCTTCGATCGCGCCAAGTCGCGCAACCGCGAGCGTGTGCAGAAAGCGGCAGACGCCGGCATACTCGCCGTGCTGCTCAAGTCGAACGTGAAGCAGATCGCGCCGCAGCAGGTGTCCATCGAACAGAACGGCGAGCTCCAGACCGTGAAGAACGACGCGGTCATCGTGAGCGCCGGCGGGGTGCTGCCGGCGGATTTCCTCAAGCGCATCGGCATCTCGGTCGAGACGAAATATGGCACCGCGTAGCGCGCTGGCGCTCGCGCTGCTCGGGACACTCGCGGCTGCCGCGACGCTGGCTGCGCCCCGGCCAGCCGACCCGCTCGAGGGAGTCAAGACCGCAATCCGCCTCAAGAGCTTCACCGCTGCGCAGAGCGAGCTCAAGCGACTCGCAGCGGCGGGCAACGTCGAGGCGCAGTACCTGCTGGCGGCCTTCTATCTCAATGGCCTCGCAGGCCCGCGCGACACGGCGCAGGCCAAGGGTTGGCTCGAGAAGGCGGCAGGCCAGGGGAGCGCCCGCGCGGCTTTCAGTCTCGCCGCCTTGTATGCCGAGTCCGATCCCCCGGACTTGCAGGCCGCGGATCGCTGGCTCGCGCGCGCTCACCAGCTCGGCTTCGGCGCCGGTGCGAAGCGTCCTGCTCCTGCGAGTCTTGCCGCGGCGCCGGGCGCGCCGGCTTCGAGCCTGCTGCCGGCCGCACAGCTCGCCGACCCGACGGTCAAGCGCGATGCCCTCTGGCTCGCCGCCTGGCAGGGTGATGTCCATGCAATCGAGCTGCTCGCCACTCCCGCGCTCGTCGCCGAGCGCGATGAGTTCGGGCGCGGCGCCCTGGCACGTGCGGCGGAGGTTGGCAAGCCCGAGGCCCTGGAGGCGCTGCTGCGGCACGGCGCAGCGGTCGACGGCGCCGACCGCCACGGCATGACGGCGCTGATGCTGGCCGCGCGCGCCGGCAGCGCCGATGCGGTCGAAGTTCTCCTCCGCGCGCACGCCAACGTCAGCGCGGCCGATCGCAGCGGCAACACTGCCCTGATGCAGGCAGCCGCCGGCGGCCAGATCGCGGTCATCGAGCGGTTGCTGGCGGCCGGGGCCGGGGTCGCGCCGCGTAACGTCCAGGACTGGTCGGCACTCGACTTTGCGGAGACCAGCGGCGCCACTGTCGCGGCCGCCCGCTTGCGGGCGGCCGGCGCGACGGCACTGAAGCGCGGCGCGATCGTCAGCGAAGCGGCCGTCACCTCCGTACAGAGGGCGGGGCAGGGGCGCGACCTCTATGCCGGCTGGCCGGACCTCGCCGTGGCCGCCGCGCGTCCGGCGCCGGAGCTTCTGCACGCGCTGCTCTCGCGCGGCGCGGACCCGAACGCCACGACCCCCGAGGGGATGCCGATGCTCTCCGTGGCCGTGTTGAGCGGCACGCCGGCGACCATCGAGTCCCTGCTGAGTGCCGGCGCACAGCCGGCGCATGCCGATCGCCGGGGTGCCTCGCCGCTGCTGATGGCGGCGCGCGCGGGACGCGAAGACCTGGTCGCCGCGATGCTGACTCACGGAGTCTCCGCGGACGGCCGCAGCGAAGACCCCGAGCCGCCGGTGCTGGCGGCAGCCAAGACCGGACATCTCGCGATCATGCGGTCCCTGATTGCCGCACACGCGCACGTCGACGCCCGCGACGCCGAGGGCACTACCGCCCTGATGGTCGTGGCGCGCGGCGGGGATACCGAGAGCCTCCGGCGGCTGCTCGACGCGGGTGCCGCAACCGAGGGTATCGACAAGGTCGGGCGCACCGCGCTCTGGCACGCGGCGCGAACGGGGAGGCTCGACAACGTCCGTCTGCTCATCGAGCGAGGGGCGAGCGCCGAGCACGCCGACGCGAGCGGGGTGACGCCGCTCGCCGCCGCCTGCAGTGGCGGCGCGGTGACCGTGAGCGAGTTTCTGCTGGACAAAGGGGCCAAGGCGGACGCACGCACGGCGCGCGGCGACACACCGCTGCTGCTCGCGGCCAGCGCCGGCCAGGCCGAGATCGTCGATCAGTTGCTCACCCGGCACGCGGACAAGGATGCGCAGAATGCCTTCGGCGACACGGCACTGATCATCGCGAGCCGCAGCGGCAACGGGGTCCTGGTGCAGCGCCTGCTGAGCTCGGGGGCGAGCACCCGGCTGCGCAACACCGATCGGCTCACCGCGGCCGACGTCGCGACTGCGCGCTCGTTTACGGCGATCGCACAGCTGCTCGCGGGCGCGTAGCCAGCGCGCAGCTCGTGCGCGTAGCGCGTGTCCCTCAGCCGGGGTGCGTCTGGGCCGTGCGACGCGTCGGATCTATGACGCGCACGGCCTGGCCGGGAGTGAGCCGCTCGCCCCCTCTCACCACCAGCCGGTCGCCGGGCGAGAGCGCGCCGCGCACCTCGACGCTGTCGTCCATGCCGACACCCGGCGTGACGTCGAGCTCTTCGACGGTGTCCGAACGAGTCACGCGCAGGACGTAGGAGCGATTCTGGCGGATCACGAGCGCATCGCGCGGCACGGTGACCGCGGTACGCGCGGCGCTCGCGGGCAGGCTGACCTCGACCGGAGTGCCCACCAGCCACTCGCGGCTCGGAACCGCAACGCGCACCTCGAACTGGCGGGAGCGGTCGTCGCCCACCGGGACCACGGTGCGCACTTTGCCCGGCTTCTCGCTGCCGTGATCGCGTACGCTGACGGTCTGGCCCGGGTGCACGTTGGCGGCGAGGTCGAGGGATGCGGTGGCGCGCGCCTCGATGTCCTCGGTGTTGACGAGCCGCACCGTGGCCGCGCCGGTCTGCAGATACTCACCGCGCTGGACGAAGCGCTCGCTCACCACCCCCGGGAAGGGCGCGCGGATCACCGACTGATCGATCTCGTACTGCGCCTGCCGCAACTGCGCGCCAGCGCGCGTCACGTCATCCCCGGAGACGTCGCGCTGCGCACGTGCATCCTCGAGCTGGCTGGCGCTCAGCACCTGGGTCGCGGCCAGGCGATTGAAGCGCTCGAGCTGCGAGCTCGCGACGTCGTGCTGAGCGCGGGCACGGTCCACCTGCGCGCGCAGGTCCTCGAACCGCAGGCGCGAGACCGTGTCGTCGAGGCGCGCGAGAGGGTCTCCCTGCCGCACGCGCGTCCCGACCTCGGCAATCCAGGTCACCCGGCCGGGGATCACCGTCGCGATGCGCGCATCCGAGCGGCTGACGATCGATCCGGGAATCCAGCTCGCCGCCGACACGGGCTTGAGGCTCACGGTACCGACCTCGACCACGGCCCGTCTCGCGTCCGGGGAATCGGCCGCCGCGGACGTGACCCAGGCCAGGGCAGCGGCGGCCGCGGTGAGCGCGTGCAGCGACAGGCGGGTGGCTTGGATGCGAGTCATGGTCACCTCAGGCGGCGGCGAGGGGCGCGGGGGCCGGCGCCGGCCGACGCTCGCGTGCCAGCAGGCGCATCAGCGCCGGGATCAGCACCAGGCTGAAGGCGAGGCTGATCACCACGCCGCCGATGTTGACCGCGGCCAGGCCGCGATAGATGACGCTGCCGGGCCCCGGGTTGACGGCCATGGGCAACGCTCCGAGCGCTCCGGTGAGGGTGCTCGCCAGAATCGCCCGCAGCCGCTGCTGCAGTCCGGCGCGGATGCTCTCCTCGAGGATCGCGCCCTCGCGCTCCACGCTGCGCACCGCCGCCACCAGCAGGATCGCGTGATTGATGATGACGCCGATCATCATGACGAAGCCGATCATCGACAGCAGATCCAGCGCCTGGAATTTCACCAGGTCGAGGAGCCTCAGGCCCACCACGCCGCCTACCAGCGCGAGCGGTACCGTGAGCAGCACGATGACGCTGTCGCGCACCGAGCGGAACAGCACCGTCATCAGCAGCAGCAGCACCACGAGCGCCAGCCCGAACACGCGGCTCATGGTGCTCAGGGTCTGGCTCAGGCTGTCGGCGCTGCCAGCGAGGCGCAGCGAGCCGTCGGGCGGCAGATGCGCACGCAGCTGCGGCAGCACCTGCGTGTCGATCGTGCGCAGCACCTTCTCGAGTGACAGCGTCGCCGGCGGATCGATGGTGAGCGTCACCACCCGGCGGTGGTTGAGACGCCGGATCGCCGGCGGACCGAGAGCGGTCGAGAGCTGCACCAGGTCGCCGAGCCGCACCACGGGCCCCGCGGGTGTGACGAGCGGAGCATTCGTCAGCTCCTCGGGCGTACTGCCTTCGCTCGAGCGCAGGATGATCGGCAGACGCGACTTGCCGTCGAAGTACTCCCCGAGCCAGGCACCCTCGCCGACGGTGCGCACGACCGTACCGAGCGTCGTGCGGTCCCAGCCGACCTCGGCGATGCGCCGGTCGTCCGGCGTGGCGTGCAGCTCGAGCGCCACGTCCTCGGGATTGGGGAAGCTCTGAATGGGCGCGTTCGGAAACACCTTCTCGAGGAGCGTGCGCCCCTCGAGCGCCACGCGATTGAGCGCCGCCGTATCCTCGCTCTGCAGGTGTATCCCCACCGAGCGCGCCGAGCCGCCGATGCCGCCGAACAGGTCCCCCTCGACCGTGAACACGCGCGTATCCGGGAGACCCACCGTGATCTTGTCGCGTACCAGCGCCTCGAGCTCGCCGATGCGGCTCTCGTCGATGACGCGCGCGCCGATAGTGCCGCCCCCGGGCCAGCTCTCGATGTACCAGTTCTTGAGGCGCGGCTCGAGCTTAGCCTCCATGTAGGGGCGCATGCGCTCGAGGAGGGTCGGAAGCAACTCGCGGTTGACGGCCTCGGGGCTCATGCCGGGGGGAAAGTCGAAAAAGGCGTCGATGGCTGCCCGCTTCACCGGCGGCAGGTAATCGAGCGGCGGCAGCATCCACCAGGCGAGGAGCAGCGGCGCGACCAGGAGACCCCCGATCCACGCCAACTGCTGCGTCCGGGTGGTGGTGACGCGCAGCACCCAGTCAGTGAGTCCGGGCCACCCCTGTCCGTAACCGCTCGGTCGCAGCGGACGGTTGAGCGCGAAGCTCAGAGCCACGGGCAACAGGGTGAGCGCCGCCACGATGGAGATCGCGACCGCGATGGAGATGGTGAGCGCCAGGTCGCCGAACAGCTGACCCTCGACGTCCTTGAGGAACAGCACCGGCACGAACACCGCGATCGTGGTGGCGGTTGAGGCGACGAGCGCGCCCGCGACCTGCTGCGCTCCCTTGCGGCAGGCTTGCTCGAGCGGCATGCCGCCCTCGCACAGGCGCACCACGTTGCCCGAGACGACTATGGCCCCCTCGACCACCATGCCGACGGCAAATGCGAGGCCGGCGAGAGAGATCACGTTGAGGCTGCGCCCGAAGAGATCGAGGGTCACGAAGGTGGCGCACAGGCACACGGGAATCGTCGCTGCGATCAGAAGCGTCACGCGCCACTCGCGCATGAACCACCACACGACGATGAGCGCGAGCAGCGCCCCTACCACCAGGTTCTCGGTGAGCAGGTGAACGGCGCGGCGGATGAACAGTGAGGCGTCGAAGGACTGCTCGATGCCGAGCCCGTGGGCCTTGAGCGGTCCGTCGCGCAACTCGGCCACCGCCGCCTTGACCGCGTCCAATGTCGCCAGCACGTTGGCGCCGTTGGCGCGGAACACCTGGATGCCGACCGCGGGGTTGCCGTTCTGATAGGCGAAGAACTGCCGGACCGGCGGGCCGACGCCGATAGTGGCGACGTCCGCAAGACGCACCGGGCGGCCGTCGCGCCAGGCAAGCACGAGGGCGCCGAGCTGCTCGGGTGCGAAGCGCCCGGTGAAGCGCAGCGTATATTGCCGCCGCCCGACGTCGAGCTGACCTCCCGACACGTTGTTGGCGCTGGCGGCGCGATTGGCGATGTCGGGAATACCGATGCCGAGGGCGGCGGTGCGCGCCAGGTCGAGGGTGATGTGAACCTCGTCCGGCGGGCCGGTGTTGACGTCGACCGACGCGACCCCCGGAATCGACTCGAGCTTGGCACGCACCGTGTCCTCGATGAAGCGGTGCTGTGCCTCGATGGGGCCCGGCGTCCCCGGCAGCAGCTGCACGAAGAACCAGGAGAGTGTCTCGTTGCTGTTGCCGTTTCCGCCCAGGGAGACATTCGGGCGATCAGCATCGATCGGCAGAGGTCGCGTGCGGTTCAGCCGCCCGATGACCTCGACCAGGGCGTTCTTCATGTCCGTGCCGAGGGCGAACTTCAGGTTGATGTTCGCGAACCCTGGAAAGGCATTGCCCTCGATCTCCTCGACTCCGGGCATGCCCTGCAGGACGCTCTCGAGCGGCTCGAGGATCTCGGACTCGATTTCCTCCGGCGACGCGGTGCGCCAACCGGCCCCGATGGACAGAACGGGCTTATTGACGTCCGGGAACAGTTGCAGCGGCAGGCGGCTGAGGCTCAGGAGTCCCACGAGGACTACGAAGACCGCGATGACGATCACCCCGATGGGGCTGCGGCTCGACCAGTGCAGGCTTTCCATGCAGTGCGCCTACGCTGAGGCAGGGGACCTCTCCCCAAGCTTTCGATGCTACTGCCGTGCCAGGGGTTTGAACCGGCGGGTGCGACGGGCCGTTCAGGATGTGCGACGGTGAGCGGCCTGAAGGCCGGCGGGGTCAGGGCGCGAGCGCGGCCGGTAGTAGCGCGGGGAGTGCCAGCCGCGTGCGGAAATCGATACCGGCGTCCGTCCCCATGAATGGTCTACCCCTGTGTACAATTATCGCTGCACCCGTGCCTGGGTGGCGAAATTGGTAGACGCAAGGGACTTAGGGAGTTGAGCACCCGGCGCGGAAACGGCCGGTGTGAATGGGGTCAAAGTCGGTGGAACAGCAGCACGTAAAGGTGGCTGCAATACCGAGCTAAGCCCTGGAGCGCGTCCTGTTGGTTTGCCAGGGAAAGTGTAGAGACTTGACGGCCCCTGCCTAATCCGCGTGCACGCTCTGAGCGGTGCGCGGGATGGCAAAGGTAAAGTCCAGACCACAAATGCGTGACCTGTGCACGCAGCAGCGAAAGCTGTAGTGGTACGAAAATCCCTTGGGGGAAACCCCGTGCCGGTTCGAGTCCGGCCCCAGGCACTCCTCGCAGGTGACAGAAGCCGGCCGGCTGACGCTCGCCGAAGACAGCACGGATTGTGGCGCTAACCTCCTGAATTTGCGAGACTCGCGCGCCGTGTGAATGCGCGTTACTGAAGCAACGATGTCGCACGAAGGCCTTGAAGCCGAGAACCTCAACCTCTGGCGCGGTGAGCGCCATGTGCTGAGGGGTGTCGGCTTTGCGGCGCCGCGCGGCGCGTGCCTCCACGTTGCCGGAGCGAATGGCGCCGGCAAGACGAGCCTGCTGCGCACCGCCTGCGGTCTGCTCTATCCCGAGTCGGGCCGCGTCCTCTGGAACGGGCGGAATGTGCACGAGGATCTCCCGGCCTTCCATGCCTCGCTCATCTATATCGGCCACGAGCCGCCGCTGAAGGCGGACCTGAGCGCGCTGGAGAACCTGCGCTTCTGGATCGGCATGCGCCGCCGTGTCGGACGGGCGCTGCTCGCGGCGGCCTTGCAGCGCGTCGGCGCGGCGGCCTGGAGCGAGCGACCCGCGCGCACCCTCTCCGCGGGTCAGAAGCGGCGGGTCGCGCTCGCGGCACTCTCGCTGGCACTGGTGCCGCTCTGGCTGCTCGATGAGCCGACCACCAACCTCGATGCCGAAGGGCAGCAGCTCGTCGGCGCGCTCATCGAGGAGCAGCTCACGCGCGGCGGTGTCGTGCTGGCGGCGACACATCACGAGCTGCCGGTGGCCGCGGTGCGCGTGCGGCGCGTGGAGCTTCGGCTTGCCTGAGCTGCCCAATTCCACGCTGGCCGCCACCGCCGCGGAACCGCGTACCACCGGCGCGACCGGGGAGGGCACCTCGGTGCTCGAGGCGGCGCGGCTCGTGCTGCTGCGGGACCTGACACTGGCATTCCGCCGGCGCGGGCAGCTGGTGCAGCCGCTCGCCTTCTTCGCGATCGTGACGACGCTCTTTCCGCTCGCGATCTCGCCCGAGCTCGCGCGGCTGCGGGAGGTAGCCGCCGGCGTCATCTGGGTCGCCGCGCTGCTCGCGTCGCTCCTCGCGCTCGAGTCGCTCTTTCGTGACGACGCCTATGACGGCGCGCTCGAGCAATACGCGCTCTCGGGTCAGCCGCTCACCGGCCTGATGTTCGCCAAGACCGCCGCCCACTGGCTGCTGACCGGCCTGCCGCTCGCATTGATGGCACCGCTCGCGGCGCTCTCGCTCGGGGCGCCGGCCGGCGCGGTGCCGGGCATCGTCGCCTCCATAGCGATCGGCACGGTCGCGCTCAGCCTCATCGGCTCGATCGGCGCGGCGCTCACGCTCGGCATTCGCAGGAGCGGCGTACTGCTCGCGCTGCTGACGCTGCCGCTGTCGCTGCCGGTGCTGATCTTCGGGGCGCGCGCCAGTGAGCTCGCGATCCAGGGCGCCTCCTATGTGGCACCGCTCGAGCTGCTCTCGGCGCTCGCGGTGCTCGGCATCACGCTGGCGCCGCTGGCAGCCGCCGCGGCGGTGCGCATCAGTCTCGAGTGAACGGAGCCCTATGAGCTGGACCTGGTTTCATCGACTCGGCTCTCCGCCGTATATCTACGGACTGGCCCGGCGGCTCACGCCTTGGTTAGCCTGGCCGGCGGGCGCATTGATCGTGGCCGCGCTCTACGGTGGCCTGGTACTGGCGCCGCCCGACTATCAGCAGGGGGATGGCTTTCGCATCATTTATATGCACGCGCCGAGTGCCTGGATGTCCCTCATGGTATATACGACCATGGCGGTCGCCGCCGCGGTGGGCCTGATCTGGCGCATCAAGGTGGCGCATGCGGTGGCCGCAAGCTGCGCCCCGATCGGCGCCTCGTTCACGCTGGCGGCGCTGGTGACCGGCTCGCTCTGGGGTGAGCCGATGTGGGGCACCTGGTGGGAGTGGGATCCGCGGCTGACGTCGGAGCTCATTCTCCTTTTCCTCTATCTCGGATACATGGGGTTGCGGGGAGCGATCGAGGATGCGCAGCGGGCTGATCGCACGAGCGCCGTGCTCGCGGTGGTCGGCGTCGTGAACGTGCCGATCATTCACTACTCAGTCACCTGGTGGAATTCCCTGCACCAGGCGCCGTCGGTGATGCGCGTCGGCAAGCCGACGCTCTCGACCGCCATGCTGGTGCCGCTCCTGATGATGCTGCTCGGCTTCACGCTGTATTTCGCCGCGGTACTTCTCGTGCGGCTGCGGGCCGAGATCCTCAACCGCGAGCGCTCGGCGAGCTGGGTCCGCGAAGTGGTGGGCACCTGAGCATGGACAGAGTGAGAGAGTTCCTCGACATGGGCGGCTATGCCGCCTTCGTATGGCCGGCCTACGCCGTAACCCTCGCCGTGGCGCTGCTCAACGTGGCCTGGGCACGGCGCGCGCTCGCGCGGTCGGTGGCAGCCGCCCGGCGCCGGCTGGCGGGCGGAGGTGACTCATGACGCCCCGCCAGCGCCGCATGACGCTCGTCATCGGAATCGTCGCCGGTGTGAGCCTCGCCGGAGCGCTCGCGCTCTCGGCCTTCCGCAAGAACGTCACCTTCTTCTTCGATCCGACTCAGGTGGCCGCCGGCCAGGTGCCCGCCGGGCAGCGCTTTCGCCTCGGCGGTATGGTGACCGAGGGGAGCCTGCGCCGTGAGCCTGGCAGCCTCGAGGTGCACTTCGTCGTGACCGACTTCAGCCACCAGGTGCCGGTCAGCTACACGGGCGTCCTCCCGGATCTGTTCCGCGAGGGCGCGGGCGTCGTGGCGCACGGACGGCTGCGTGCCGACGGAACTTTCGTCGCCGACGAGGTGCTCGCCAAGCACGACGAGAAGTACATGCCGCCGGAGGTGGCCCGCTCGCTGAAGAGGCGCCACGGAGAGTCGCGCCAGGAGGGCGCCCCCGCGGCCGCCGGCCCTGAGGGCGCACCGGCGCCGTCACCGGACCGTGCGCCGTCATCGACGCCTGCGACCACCACGCCCACCGCCGGGAGCTGAAGCGATGTTACCCGAGCTCGGTCACTTTGCCCTGATCCTCGCGCTGCTGCTCGCGGGGCTGCAGGCCTTCTTCGGCATCGCCGGTCCCATGCTCGGCCGCGAGCGCTGGAGCGCGGCGGTGACGCCCGCGGTCGCGGGTCAGTTCGTCATGCTGGCGACCGCGGTCGGCTGCCTGGTGGCTTCGTTCGTCGGCAACGACTTCTCGGTCCGTTACGTCGCGGAGAACTCCAACTCCGCGCTGCCGCTCTTCTACCGCGTCACGGCCATGTGGGGCGCGCACGAGGGCTCGCTGCTGCTGTGGATCCTGCTCCTCGCCACCTGGACGGTCGCGGTGAGCATCGGGGCGGCGCGCCTGCCGCGGCGCTTTGCGGTCCGCGTGCTCGGCGTACTGGGCCTCGTGAGCTTCGGCTTTCTGCTCTTCACGCTCGCTACGTCCAATCCGTTCCTGCGGCTCGATCCCCCGGCAGGCGACGGCGCGGATCTCAACCCGATCCTGCAGGACCCGGGGCTGGCGGTTCATCCGCCAATTCTCTACACCGGCTACGTCGGCTTCGCCGTGGCGTTCGCCTTCGCCTGCGCGGCGATGCTCGAGGGGCGGCTCGATCAGGAGTGGGCGCGCTGGACGCGCCCCTGGACCACGACGGCGTGGGGCTTCCTCACCTGCGGCATCGCCCTCGGCAGCTTCTGGGCCTACTACGAGCTCGGCTGGGGTGGCTTCTGGTTCTGGGACCCGGTGGAGAACGCCTCGTTCATGCCGTGGCTGGCCGGCACGGCGCTGGTGCACTCGCTCGCAGTCACCGACAAGCGCGGGCTCTTCAAGAGCTGGACGCTGCTGCTCGCCATCATCGCCTTCTCACTCAGCATGCTCGGCACCTTCCTGGTGCGCTCCGGCGTTCTGGTGTCGGTACACTCCTTCGCCGCCGATCCGGCGCGCGGTATTTTCATTCTCGCGTTCCTGGTGGTGATGATCGGCGGGGCGCTGACCCTGTACGCGTGGCGCGCGCCGCTGCTGAAGTCTACCGCCGGCTTCGAGCTCGGGGCGCGCGAGTCGTTCCTGCTCTTCAACAACGTGCTGCTGGTGATCGCAGCCAGCACCGTGTTTGCCGGCACGCTGGCGCCGCTGGTCTCGGATGCCCTCAAGCTCGGGACGCTCTCGGTGGGCGCTCCCTATTTCAACCCGACCTTCATGGTGTCGATGCTGCCGCTCTGTGCGCTGCTGTCGGTCGGCATCCACGCGGGCTGGAAGCGTGGCCGGCTCAAGGATAAGCAGCGGACGCTCCTCCTGACACTGCTCGGCGCGGCGGTGCTCGCCTGCGGGCTGGTCTTCGGAATCTACTCCGGTGGACGGGTGGTGACGCCGGTCGCCGCCACCCTCGGCGTGTGGATCATCCTCTCCTCGTTCGTCGATCCGGTGGACCGGTGGCGGCGCGGCCTGTCGGTGCCGCGCAGCGTCCTCGGCATGACCGTGGCACACACCGGTCTCGGCCTCGCGGTCATCGCCCTCACCACGGTGCAGTCCTTCACCATCGAGCGCGACGTGGCGCTCGCCCCGGGCGCGAGCACCGCGGTGGGAGGCTATGAGTTCCGCTTCGAGGGCGTGGCACCCGTCGAGGGGCCGAACTATGACGGCGTCGGTGGAACGATCGTCGTCACGCGGGCCGGTGCGCCGGTGGCGGTGATGAAGCCCCAGAAGCGCCGCTACTCGGTGCAGCACCAGGTGACGAGCGAAACCTCGATCCGCCTGATCCGCGGCAGCAACCTGCTGGTGGCGCTCGGTGACGATCTCGGCGCGGGACGCTGGAGCGTGCGCATCCAGATACGCCCGTTGGTGAGCCTGATCTGGCTCGCGGCGCTCGTCATGGCGATCGGCGGTGCACTGGCGGCTTCCGACCGCCGCTACCGCACGCTCAGGGCGGCACAGCCCGCTGCGGTATCCGGCGCCGCTGCGGAACACGCCGGATGAACCGCTTCCTCGTGCCGATCGTGGCCTTCGCGCTGCTGGTCGTAGTGCTCGCGATCGGCATCCGGCACGCGCCGGAGAAGGGCACCATTCCCTCGGCCCTGCTCGGCAAGCCGGCGCCGGGCTTCGCGCTGCCGAATCTCACCGATCCCGCGCACACGGTGCGCTCGAGCGACCTGAAGGGTCGCTGGTACCTCTTCAACGTCTGGGGCACCTGGTGCTTCGAGTGCCGCGCCGAGCATCAGACCCTCCTAGAGGTGCGCCAGGCAGGCGTGGTGCCCCTCATCGGTCTCGACTGGAAGGACGACGATACGGAAGCGCGCAGCTGGCTCGAGCAGCTCGGCAATCCCTACGAAGCCGTCGCCGTCGATCACGGCGGCCGCACGGCGATCGACTGGGGCGTATACGGCGCCCCCGAGACTTTTCTCGTGAGCCCGCAGGGCCTCGTGGTCTATAAGCTCGTCGGTCCGCTCACCCACGAGGTGTGGGCGCGCGAGATCCTCCCGCGGGTGTCGCGGCAGAGCGCCGCCGGCACATGAGACGTTTCGGGACACTGCCGCTCGTCGGGGCACTGGCCGCGCTCGGTCTCGCGCGGCTGGCATGCGCGGTCGACACGACGCAGATGCCGACGCCGGAGCTTCAGGCCCGCTACTCGGCGCTCACCCACGAGCTGCGCTGCATGCAGTGCCAGAACCAGTCGCTCGCCGATTCGCAGGTCGGGCTCGCGGCGGATCTGCGCGCCGAGGTGCGCGACATGCTGCTTGCCGGCAAGTCGGACGACGACGTGCGCGCTTTCATGGTGGCACGCTACGGCGACTTCATCCTGTTCCGCCCGCGCTTCGCACCCCGCACGGCCTGGCTGTGGCTGGCGCCGGGCCTCTTGCTGCTGATCGGCGTGGGTGTGTTCGCGCGCGTCGTGCGCAAGCGCACGGCGCTCCTTGGCGCGGATCCGGATCCCGTCGACGAGGACCCGCGGCCGTGATCCTCGGCTTTGTCCTGCTCGCCGCGGCGCTCACCGTGGCCGGGGTCGCCCTCGTCGTGGTACCGCTGGTGAGACAGGCTCCGGCGGGTCCGCTTCCCGCGACCTGGACCGCGCTCGCGGCAGCCGGCGTGCTGGTGGTCGGATCGGCTGTGCTCTACGTGACCTGGAGCAACTGGGCGTGGCGCCCGCAAGCCGCCGCAGCGGGAGCCGATTCGCCCCAGAGCATGGTAGCGCGCCTCGCGCGCAGGCTCGAGCGCGAGCCGGGAAAGCTGGAAGACTGGCTGATGCTCGGTCGCTCCTATGTGGTGCTGCAGGAGTACGGGCTGGCCGCGCGCGCCTACGAGCGTGCCGCCAGCTTGAGCGGGGGGCAGAACGCCGAGGCGCTCACGGGCGAGGCCGAAGCGCTCGCCATGAGCGACCAGTCCGAGCTCGATGGCCGGGCGGGACAGCTGCTCGAGCAGGCACTCGTCCTGTCCCCGGACTCGGGGAAGGCGCTCTTTTACGGCGCGGTGGCGGCGTCTCGGCGCGGTGACCTGCCGCTCGCGCGCCAGCGCTTCACGAAGCTCCTCGCGATGAACCCGCCGGACCAGGTCCGCACCTTTCTCGAGCAGCAGGTCACCGCCATCGATCAAAGGCTCAAGGCTCCGGCCGCCGCGGCCGCCGGTGGCGCCCCCGCGCCCGCCGCGCAGGCCGCTGCCGCCGCAAGTGCTCCGGGGCCTGCCAGCGATGCGGGCGGATCGGTGCGCGTGAAGATCACACTGTCCCCGGCGCTCGCACAGTCCTCCGGATCCTTCCCGCTGTTCGTATTCGTGCGCGACCCGGCGCAGCCTGGGCCGCCGCTCGCCGTACGGCGCCTGACGAGCGAATTCCCGCAGACCGTCGAGCTGACCCCGAAGGACTCCATGATCGCCGGGCGGACTTTTCACGCGGGAGACAGCGTCGCGGTCGTGGCGCGCATCGCCCGTTCGGGCACGCCGGTCGGGGCGAGCGGCGATCCCTTCGGCGAGATCACGTATCGGGTGGGCCACGATGGGCTCGCCAGCCTGGTCATCGACCACCTAACCCCCTAAAAACCCTGACCACCACCGCCTGCCGTGCATCCGCACGGTTCCGGGCAGTTTTCCCGGCTGCTGCCTTGGGCGTATGCTGGCCGGCGAGAAGGACTAAAGTCATCGGGCTTGCGCCGGCCTCGCGGTCGGAAGGAGAGCAGCAATGGCTCACGCAACGGAAGGACGGATGTCGCATCGAGGCTTCGCCTCGATGAACTCGGAACGGCAGCGGCAGATTGCCAGCATGGGAGGCAAGGCCGTGCCGGACGAAAAGCGCAGCTTCTCGCAGAATCGCCGCCTGGCCGCCGAGGCCGGCCGCAAAGGCGGGCAGAGCGTGCCGGGATCCAAACGCAGCTTCTCGCAGAACCGCGCGCTCGCAGCGGTCGCGGGCCGCAAGGGCGGCCAGAGCGTGCCGGACGAGAAGCGCAGCTTCTCTCAGCATCCGGAGCTCGCGGCGCAGGCCGGCCGCAAGGGCGGGCAGGCGAGCCACGGGAGCGGACGGCCGAGCTGAGGGTTCACGCCGCGCAGGTGACGCCGCGCGGCACGAGAGCCCTCAGCCTCACCGAGCGGCGGCGCGTCCGCGCCGCCCGCTCCCCCTGCAGCACCCGCAACCATCACCTCGCCCCACGCACGCGGCATTGACCGCCACGGCGACTCGTACTACTTTCCGCGCCTGAAGCTAGGGGAGCCCCGGCAGGGGGCTGAGAGGCCACAGGCGCTCGAGGAAGCGCAGCGTGGCGACCCTTCGAACCTGATCCAGTTAATGCTGGCGTAGGAAGAGTTTCGCACCGCCGATCCCTTTCCCATGGGCAGCATTCGCCGGATCTTCTGCAGCCTCGAGCCAGGAGTGTCTGATGAATGCGCAGAGTTGGCAGGTCGTCTCCGAGTCCTTTCCCGCCTCCCGCAAGGTGTACCGCGCCGGGCGGCTGCACCCCGAGTTGCGCGTGCCAATGCGGGAGATCGCGCTGCACCCCTCGAGCGGCGAGCCACCGCTCGCCGTCTACGACGCCTCCGGCCCCTATACCGACCCCGCGGTCACCATCGACATCGAGGCGGGCCTCGCGCCCCTGCGCGCGCCCTGGATCGCGGCGCGCGCCGACACCGAGGCGTACCCGGGGCGGCGCGTGCAGCTCATCGACAACGGCCTCACCGCCGGCGGCAAGGGGGCGCCTGAATTTCCGCTGCGCCGTGCGCCGCTGCGCGCCCGGAGGGGCAAGCCGGTCACGCAACTCGCCTACGCGCGAGCGGGCATCGTGACGCCCGAGATGGAGTACGTCGCGATCCGCGAGAACCTCGGGCGCGAGCGCGCCGCAGCGGCCGCACGCGACGGCAACTCCTGGGGCGCCGCCATTCCCGAGTGGGTCACGCCCGAGTTCGTGCGCGATGAGATCGCGGCCGGGCGCGCCATCCTGCCTGCCAACGTCAATCATCCCGAGTCCGAGCCGATGATCATCGGCCGCAATTTCCTCGTGAAGATCAACGCCAACATCGGCAACTCCGCGGTGACTTCCTCCACCGCCGAGGAGGTCGACAAGATGGTCTGGGCGATCCGCTGGGGCGCCGATACCGTCATGGACCTGTCCACGGGCCGCAACATCCACACTATCCGTGAGTGGATCCTGCGCAACTCGCCCGTGCCGATCGGCACCGTTCCCATCTACCAGGCGCTCGAGAAGGTCGGCGGGGTGGCCGAGGACCTCAGCTGGGAGGTCTTCCGCGACACACTGATCGAGCAGGCCGAGCAGGGCGTCGACTACTTCACCATCCACGCCGGAGTGCGCCTGGCCTACGTGCCGCTCACCGTGTCGCGCGTCACCGGCATCGTCTCGCGCGGCGGCTCGATCATGGCCAAGTGGTGCCTGGCGCATCACCGCGAGAGCTTCCTCTACGAGCGCTTCGAGGAGATCTGCGCGATCTGCCGCGCCTACGACGTGAGCTTCTCGCTCGGCGACGGCCTGCGCCCCGGCTCGATCGCCGACGCCAATGATGCCGCGCAGTTCGCCGAGCTCGAGACGCTCGGCGAGCTCACGCGCATCGCCTGGGCGCGCGATTGCCAGGTGATGATCGAGGGCCCGGGGCACGTGCCGATGCACAAGATCAAGGAGAACATGGATAAGCAGCTCGCCAGCTGCGGCGAGGCGCCCTTCTACACGCTCGGTCCCCTCACCACCGATATCGCACCCGGTTACGACCACATCACCTCGGCGATCGGCGCGGCCATGATCGGCTGGTACGGCACCGCGATGCTCTGCTACGTGACGCCCAAGGAGCATCTCGGGCTCCCCGACCGCAATGACGTCAAGACCGGCGTCATCACCTACAAAATCGCCGCCCATGCCGCCGATCTCGCCAAAGGGCATCCCGGCGCGCGCGCGCGCGACGACGCGCTGTCGCGGGCCCGCTTCGACTTCCGCTGGCAGGACCAGTTCAACCTCTCGCTCGATCCCGACACCGCGTGCGCGTTCCACGACGAGACGCTGCCGAAGGAGGGGCACAAGGTGGCGCACTTCTGCTCGATGTGCGGCCCGAAGTTCTGCTCGATGCGCATCTCCCACGAGGTGCGCGCCGAGGCGCGCGCGCAGGGCATGCGCGAGATGGCCGAGAAGTTTCGCGCCGGAGGCTCGGAGCTGTACGTGCCGGCGGCCAAGGATGCCTAGAACGATGCGCGTGACCGTGACCGGGGCCGGGGTGGCGGGCTTGAGCTGCGCACTGGAGCTCGCAGAGCACGGCGCCTCGGTCGAGGTGCTCGAGCGCGCGCCGGCGCTTCCGGGCGCCGGCTGCTCCTGGTTTGCCGGCGGCATGCTCGCCCCATGGTGCGAGCTCGAGAGCGCGGGTCCGCTGGTGGCACGCCTCGGGGAGGAGGGCATCGAGTGGTGGCGGCGACGCTTCCCGGCGACCGCCGGGCAGGGGACGCTGGTGGTCGCCCACGGACGCGACGCGGGCGAGCTCACGCAGTTTGCCCGCCGCACGACGCGTTTCGAGACCCTCGATGCCGCGGCCGTCGCCTCACTCGAGCCCGAGCTCGCCGGCCGCTTCCGTACCGCGCTCTACTTCGCGAGCGAAGCACACCTCGATCCGCGCGCCGCGCTCGGCGCACTGCTCGCACGTTGCGAGGCGCTCGGCGTCAGCGTGCGCTTCGGCGCCGACGCGGACGTGGACGCGGGCGCGGGCGGCGAGCGGATCGATTGCAGCGGATTCTCGGCGCGGCGTGTGCTCCCGGACCTGCGCGGCGTGCGCGGCGAGATGCTGCTGCTGCGCGCTCCGGACGTCACGCTCTCGCGCCCCGTGCGCCTGCTCCACCCGCGCCTGCCCGTGTACGTGGTGCCGCGGGGGGGCGGGGTGTACATGGTGGGCGCAACCATGATCGAGAGCGATGCCGAGCGGCGCATCAGCGCGCGCTCGCTGCTCGAGCTGCTCTCCGCTGCCTATGCGCTGCATCCGGCCTTCGGCGAGGCCGAGATCCTCGAGACCGGCACCGGGCTGCGCCCCGCCTTTGCCGACAACCTGCCGCGTCTGCGTCGCGCGGACGGCGTGCTGTACGTCAACGGCCTCTACCGGCATGGCTTTCTGCTGGCTCCGGCGCTCGCGCGCCGCGCGGCGGAAGCGCTGCTCGAAGGACGCCATTTCGCGGAGGTGATGGATGAGGATCCTCGTCAACGGCGTCTGGCGTGAGACCACCGCCTCGCAGCTCGCCGCGACGCTCGAGGAGCTCGGCTACCACGGCCGCGTGGTCTCGACGGCGGTGAACGGTGAGTTCGTGGCCGCTGAGGCGCGCGCCCGCACCGCGCTCGCCGACGGCGACCGCATCGAGGTGCTCTCGCCCATGCAGGGAGGCTGAATGCTGCTGAAGCTGTACGGTAGCGAGCTCAGGTCACGGTTGCTGCTCGGCACGGCACGCTATCCTTCGCCGGCGGTGCTGACGGATGCGGTGCGCGCCGCCCACGCCGAGGTAGTCACCGTCTCGCTGCGGCGCGAGTCGGCAGGGGAGCGCGCCGGCCAGGGCTTCTGGTCGATCATCCGCGGGCTGGGGCTTCGGGTCTTGCCCAACACCGCGGGCTGCCACAGCGTCAAGGAGGCGGTCACCACCGCCCACATGGCGCGCGAGGTGTTCGGCACGCCGTGGGTAAAGCTCGAGGTGATCGGCGAGGACGACACGCTGCAGCCGGACGTGTTCGGCCTCACGGAGGCGGCGCGCATCCTGTGCGCCGAAGGCTTCGAGGTGTTTCCCTACACCACCGAAGACCTGGTGGTCGCCGAGCGGCTGATCGGCGCCGGCTGCCGCGTGCTCATGCCGTGGGGCTCGCCGATCGGCTCCGGGCGCGGGCTCAACAATCTCTTCGGACTGACGGCGCTGCGCGCGCACTTCCCCGAGGTGCCGCTCATCGTCGACGCCGGGCTCGGCGTGCCGTCGCATGCTGCGCACGCCATGGAGCTCGGCTTCGACGCGGTACTGATCAACACCGCCGTGGCGCAGGCAACCGACCCGGTGGCGATGGCGGGGGCCTTCGCGCTGGCGGTGGAGGCCGGGCGCGCCGCGCGCCTCGCTGGCCCCATCGAGCCGCGCGACTTCGCCGTGCCCTCGACTCCGGTCATCGGGCAGGCGTTCCTCGCATGAGGCTGCCGCGTGTCTACCCGATCGTCGACAGCGCCGCCTGGGTCGCGCGCCTGGCGCCGCTCGGCGTGCGGCTGGTGCAGCTGCGCATCAAGGACCGCGACGCCCGCGAGGTGCGTGCCGAGGTGCACGCGGCGCAGGCCCTGTGCGCCGCCTCGGGCACGCAGCTCATCGTCAACGACTACTGGGAGATCGCGCTCGCCGAGCGCTGCGATTTCGTGCACCTCGGACAGGGCGATCTCGCCGGCGCGGACGTCGCCGCGCTGCGCCGCGCGGGCGTGCGCCTCGGCGTCAGCACCCACGATGAGGCGGAACTCGAGCGCGCCCTCGGCGTGGCACCGGACTACGTCGCTCTCGGTCCCATCTACCCGACGCTGCTCAAGCTCATGCCGTGGCAGCCGCAGGGACTTGGGCGCATCGGGGAGTGGAAACGGCGCATCGGCCCGATTCCGCTGGTCGCGATCGGCGGCCTCACCCTCGAGCGCCTCGCGGGCGTCTTCGCAGCCGGCGCGGATGTCGCCGCGGTCGTGACCGACATCGTCCGCCATCAGGATCCCGAAGGGCGCGCCCGTGCCTGGCTCGAGGCAGCGGCGCAGGCGGCCTGAGCAGGCAAGACACGTGAGTGAGCGCTACTCCCGTCAGATGCGGCTCCCCGAGGTGGCAGAGGCGGGCCAGGCGCGCCTCGCCGCGGCGGAGGTCGGGGTGATCGGGGCCGGGGGTCTCGGATGCGCGGTGCTCGAGTATCTGACGGCGGCAGGGGTCGGGCGTCTCACCATCGTCGATCACGACCGCGTCGAGGAATCGAATCTTCACCGCCAGCCGCTCTACCGCATGTGCGATCTCGGGAGACCCAAGGCCGAGGCGGCGCGCGCCACGCTCGGCGCCTTGAATCCTCAAGTGCGCATCGACGCACTCGCCGAACGGCTGACGCCCGCTAACGCACCAGGGCTCGTCGACGGCGTCGACGTCATCGTCGATGCCGCCGACAGCTTCGCGGCGACCTACGTCCTGAGCGATGCCTGCCAGCGTGCCGGCAAACCGCTGGTGAGCGCCTCCGTGCTCGGGCTCGCGGGCTACGTCGGCGCATTCTGCGGCGGCGCGCCGAGCTATCGCGCGGTCTTTCCCGAGCTGCCGCGGCAGGCGGGCTCGTGCGCCGAGTCCGGCGTGCTCGGCACCGCCGTCGGGGTGATGGGAACGCTGCAGGCGCACCTGACGCTCGCCCTGATCCTCGAGCTCGAGCCGCCGGTGCTCGGTCGGCTCATCAGCATCGATTTCCGCACGCTGCACATCGGCGGCTTCTCCTTCGCCGGAGCCGCGGAGCCCGTCGACGCGCTCGCCTTCATCGCTCCCGCGGAGGTCGCAGCTTCGGATCTCGTGATAGACCTGCGCGACCTCGCCGAGGCGCCGGTCTCGCCGTTTCCTTCGGCGCTGCGCCTCGGGGTCGAGGCGCTCGAGAACGGGGAGCCACGCCTGCCGTCCGGACAGCGCATCGTGCTCTGCTGCCGCAGCGGCGCGCGCGCCTGGCGCGCGGCCCGCGCGCTCGCGGCCCGGGGACATCGGCACCTCGTACTGATCGCGCTCGGCGAGTGACCGCGGTCCTCGTCATTGCCGGCACGGACTCGAGCGGCGGGGCCGGGCTCGGCCGCGACATCGCAACGCTGACGCACTTCGGAGCTGCGGCTCTCGCCGCCGTGACCGCCGTGACCGTCCAGACCGATCGCGAGGTCGTGGCGGTGGAGCTGCTGCCAGCGCGGCTCGTCCGGGCACAGATCGTCGCGGCACTCGCCAGCACTGCCGTGGGCGCGATCAAAGCCGGCATGCTGGGCGGACGCGCCATCGTGGAGGCGGTAGCCGAAGTGCTCCCGCCGCGCGAGCGCGTGCCGCTGGTGCTCGATCCCGTGCTCGCCGCCACCTCCGGCGGCGAGCTGCTCGATGCCGCGGGGCGCGACGCGCTGCGCTCGCGGCTCCTGCCGCGCGCGACACTCCTGACACCTAACATCGCGGAGGCCGCGACCTTGCTCGCCGCGGTGCCGGCGACATCGCCCGCCGAGATGCTCGAGCAGGGCCGGGCATTGTGCGCACTCGGTCCCGCGGCAGTGCTGATGAAGGGCGGACACGCCTCCGGCGCCCTGGCGATCGACTGGCTCGTGTCACGCGCGGGAATTGTGCGTGAGTTCACGGCTCCGCGCCTGGCGCGCGGACGGCGTGGCACGGGCTGTGCGCTCGCGTCCGCCATTGCGGCAGCACTCGCGGCCGGACTCGCCCTCGAGCTGGCGATCGAGCGTGCCAAAGAGCATGTGACCACGCTGTTGCGGGCAGGCGCGTAAGGCTCGCGCCGGCGCAGCTCGCGTCGCCGGGACGCGCCATACCCTCGGGAGGCCCGCGCTCTCATCCCGGTCAACCAACTCAGCCCTGGATCGCTTTAGGGTCTGGACGGGTTGGCAAACGCTCACCCTAAACTGACAGAGGGAATGAACATGGAGCGCATTATGTTGCGGCGCGTCCTGTTGAGCGCGCTGGTCACAGGTCTCACCGCAGTGCTCGGCGCCTGTGGCGGTGGTGGTTCCGCTTCCAACAACATGCCGCCGCCGGCGCAGACCGGCGCGCTGCAGCTGCTGGTCAGCGACGCCCCGTCGGACGACTGGGCGACGATCGGCGTGCAGCTGCTGAGCGTCGCGCTCGTCCCGCAGGGCGGTGGCAGCAAGGTCACCATCTGGACGGCACCGACACCGGCGCCCACTCTCAACCTGGTGGATCTGGACAACCTGGCCGACATCATCGGCAGCGTCAGCGTGCCTGTTAACACTTACAGCGGCATGGTCGTTACCGTCGCCGGCAACCCCGGCGACGTGGCGCTCACGGTGGCCGCGAACCCGGAAAGCGGCTTCCCGGCCGCGTCGGGCTCGACTATCCCCGCGAGCCAGATCCAGATCCAGGGCACGGCCGGGCCGACCGGCAACCTCACGGTACCGATCACCGTAAACTTTGCCAACGCGCTCGTCGTCTCGAGCAACGCCCCGAGCGCGCTCAACGTCGAGTTCAACCTGGCCCACCCTGCCTTCATCGTCGCGCACAATCCGCCGGCCGCCGCCGGGGCGACTCTGTGGGCCGTGAACTTCAACGGCCCGGTGCGCCGGCATCACGTGGGTGACCTGCGCTGGCTGGTGCTGCGCCACAGCTACGGCACGGTGCAGACGGTGAGCGGCGGCTCCTTCACCATGCTGCGGGACTTCCCCATCGTGCCGGCGAGCAACCCCGAAGGGGAGATCACCAGCACCACCCAGCTCACGATCAACGTCGATTCGACCAACGGCACGATCCTCTATGACGTCGACGATGGCGACGCTCGCACCGTAGTCAACAGCGACTTCCCCAGTGCGCTCAACGGCATGTTCGTGCGGGTCGCCGCGCGCTACCAGGAAGATAGTTCCCTCACCGCCGTGCGTGTCTGGTACTCGAGCAGCTTCGCGAAGCTATGGTTGAGCCCCGAGGGCCATGTGCTGAGCGTCGACGACGCGGCGGGCACGATGACGGTCGAGAACGAGGACGGCGCGCCGGTGCAGATCACCATCGGCCCGAATACGCTGTTCTACTTCCGCGCGCCGCAGAACCCGTCCGCGGATGCCACCTCGATCGGCCAGGGACCGGGCTTCCTCGCGAGCGGCGAGATCGTGCGCGGTTTCAAGGTGCACGTGAGCTGCATGGACCCGCTCGCCAACCCGCTGGTGGCCGATACGGTCGACATCGAGATGGCCGACTACAGCGGCACGGTCTCCAATGCCACCGCCACGGGCTTCAGCTACACGCGCAACTTCCTGCGCGCGAGTGACGACTACACCGCGAACCTCAGCTTCCTCCCGTACACGGGCAGCAACAACAACATGGACCCGAGCGGGGACGCGATCTCGGGCTTCGACTGGTGGTACTTCAGCTTCCCGACCCAGGCCGACACCGGCGCCAATGCGATCGCCGACTTCGGCTCGGCCAGCAACGGCTCGGTGAACTTCGGCGGTGCCTTCGGCGCGGTCAGTGCCTGGGGCGCGTCCTACGCCACCTGGCTGGGCGGCGCCACGCCCTGGCAGGTGCCGATGGCGATCCTCGAGCCGACTCCGCTGCCGCTCGCGCAGGTCGTCGACGCCATCACGGGCAGCTCCTTCACCATGTCGCTGGTCGGTAATACCGGCGGCAACGCCGTGACGGTTGACTTTGACGCCACCGCCGGCTCGGCGACCCTGGTCTACGAGGTAAACCGCAGCAACGGGGCGGTGACGGTCACGCCGCTCGACCTCAGCGACCCGCCACAGTTCAACAGCTTCACCAACAACCTGACGGCCGGGACGCTGGTCAAGGTGTGGGGCGTGCCACAGCCGGCCGGGACGGCCGCGAGCGGCGCACTCAAGGCCTACGTGATCATCTACTACGCGGGGACGCTGCCGATGAGCTGAGGATGCTTCAGTCCCCGGCGGCGCACTGCAGGATGTCCCGCCGCCAAGCGCTGAGGGCGCCGTCCAGTACGGCGCCCTTTTTTTGCGGCCGGGCCGCGCGGGCACCAGACGCGAGCCGCCGGGTATCATGCCCCGATGTCATGCGCGAATGACCGGCAGGACCGGCTGAGGCGCATCGCCCGCCGTGCGATGCGCGAGCACGGCCTGGAGCCGGACTTCCCGCCCGCGGCGCTCGCGCAGCTCGGCGCCATCGGTGGGGCGGCGACCGCACCGGGAGCGGAGCAGCGCGATCTGCGTACGCTGCTCTGGTGCTCGATCGACAACGACGAGTCGCGCGACCTCGACCAGCTCTCGGTGGCCGAGACGCTCGCGGGCGGGGCCGCGCGGGTGCGGGTGGCGATCGCCGACGTCGATGGCACGGTCTCCGCGGGCACACCCCTCGATGCGCACGCGAGCGGCAACACGACCAGTGTGTACACGGCCGCCCAGGTCTTTCCGATGCTGCCGGAGCGGCTCTCGACCGACCTGACCTCGCTCGCGGACGGACAAGAGCGCGCGAGCCTCGTCATCGACATGACCGTGACAGCCGATGGCGCGGTGAGCGCATCCGAGCTCTATCGCGCGCGGGTCATCAACCGCGCCAAGCTCGCCTACAACAGTGTCGCGGCCTGGCTCGACGCCAAGGGACCCATGCCGCCGCCGGTCGCGGCGGTCGCCGGCATGGACGAGCAGCTGCGCCTCCAGGATCGCGTTGCACAGACGCTGAAGCGCGTCCGCAAGGCGCAGGGGGCGCTGGGCCTCACCACCCTGGAGGCGCAGGCGGTCTATGAGGGCGGCAAGCTCCTGGACCTGAGGCCCGGCGAGGACAACCGCGCCAAGGAGCTCATCGAATATTTCATGATCGCGGCCAACTGCGTGGTTGCACAGTTCCTGGAAGCGAGGCGCTCGCCCTCGCTGCGCCGCGTGTTGCGTGTACCCGAGCGCTGGCAACGGATCGTCGCGCTCGCGGCCACGGTGGGCGGCTCGCTGCCGGCGGCGCCCGATGCGCGCGCGCTGAGCGAATTCCTCGTGCGTTGCCAGCAGCACTCGCCCGAGCGCTTCCCGGATCTGTCACTCGCCGTAGTGAAGCTCCTGGGCGCCGGCGAGTATGTGCTGAAGCGCCCCGGCGAGCCCGCCGAGGGACACTTCGGCCTGGCGGTCGAGGACTACACGCACGCCACCGCACCCAACCGGCGCTTCCCCGATCTCATCTCCCAGCGTCTGATCAAGGCCGCGCTCAGCGCCCGCGCGGCTCCCTACGACGATGCGACGCTGCGCAGCGTGGCGCAGCACTGCACCGAGCAGGAGGCTAACGCCGCCAAGGTGGAGCGCCAGGTGCGCAAGTCCGCCGCCGCGATGCTGCTCGCGCCGCGCACCGGCGAGCAGTTCGACGCGCTGGTCACCGGCGTCAACGAGGGAGGCACCTGGGTGCGCATCGCGCATCCGCTGGCGGAGGGCAAGCTGGTGCAGGACTCGCAGGGTCTCGACGTCGGCGATGCGCTGCGCGTGCAGCTCACGCACACCGACATCGAGCGCGGCTTCATCGACTTCGCGAGCGTCCGTTAACGGCGCGGCACTGAAGCTCGACGCCGATGAGCGACATATTGCCGTTCGCCGACATATTGCCGTTCCACGCCTGACGGTCCTATATACACGCACGACCTGAGCGCATGGACTTCCCGCGCGGAGGCCGCCGGACACGGAGGTTCACGGCCTCTGCGCGCGGAAGCGCGCGGGAAGCGCGCTTTCGCCGGCGCCAGGTGCGCCGAGGCGCTCACCTCGTGCTCGGGTCCTCAGCAACAACGGAGGTTGTCATGAAGCGCATCGTCTGCTCCCTGCTGGCCGCAGTCGCCGTCTCGCTGGCGCCGCTGGCCTACGCTCAGTCCGGGCCGCAAGCGGCCATGCCGCCCGCTCCCGCAGGCCAGTCCGGTCCGGCGCCCGCCGCCGATCCGCCGGCTATGGCCGAGACACACGGGGCCGCGGCCACCGCCAATACCCGCCTTGCGGCGCTCGTGCCGGCCGGCCTCTCGCCCGAGGATGCCTGTCGGGGATTCAAGGATCTCAGCGAGTGCTCGGCCGCGTTGCACGTCTCGCAGAATCTCAACATCCCGTTCGCGGATCTGAAGGACCGGGTGACGGCCGGGCAATCGCTCGGTACAGCGATCCACGCGCTCAAGCCCAACGCCGACTCGCGCCGCGAGGCGCAGCGGGCCGAGGAGCAGGCGCGCGAGGATCTGCGCTCGCCGGGCTGAGCGACCGCCGTCCGGCACGCTAGCGTTGCGCCACGGGGCGGTCCACCGGACGGCCCGACCGCCAGTCTCCGCCCAGGGCGCGCACCAGCAGCACCGTGGCGCCGATGCGGCGCGTCTCGATGTCGACGGCGGCGAGGCGCGCGGCGAGGGCGGCGTTCTCCGTCGCAACGACCTCGAGGTAGGTCACCACGCCACCCTTGTAACGGTAGACCGCCTGCTCGAGTGCCCCCTGGGTGGCGGTGACCGCCGCCGCCTGGCTGACATCCTCGAGCGCCAGCTGGTGCAGCGCCGCCAGGTTGTCCTCCACCTCCTGGTACGCACCCAGCACGGTGCCGCGATAGTTGGCGACCTGCTCGTCATAGGTGGCGTGCGCCGCGGCCGATTGCGCCGCGTGCAAGCCCGCGTCGAAGACCGTGAGCACGCCCTGCGGTCCGATGGACCAGAAGCGGCTGGGCGCGCTGAGCCAGTTGGTGCTCTGGGTGCTCTCCTGTCCAGCGGCGCCGAACAGGCTGAATACGGGAAAGTACGCGGCACGCGCCACGCCGATGCCGGCGTTGGCCGCGGCGACGCGGCGCTCGGCGGCGGCGACGTCCGGTCGACGCTCGAGGAGCTGCGAGGGCAGGCCCGGATCCACCACCGGAACCGCGCGATTGGCCTCGAGCGGCTGCGCCTCGAGATGGAACGCGCTCGCCGGGACGCCGACCAGCACCGCGATCGCATGCTCGGTCTGCGCGCGCTTGAGACGGGTGTCCTCGGCCTGGGTCCGTGCGTTCTCGAGCTGCGCCTCGGCCAGCTGCACGTCGGAGCGCGCCGCGGCGCCGCCCTGGTAGCGATTGCGGGTCAGCTCGAGCGCCCGGGCGTAATCGGCCACGGTGCGGTCGAGGAGCTGCTGCTGCGCGTCGAGCCCGCGAAGCGTGAAGTAGTCCGTGGCGAGCTCCGCATGCACGCTCAGGTCGAGCGTCGCAACGTCGCCGGCGGTCGCCTGCTCGCTCGCCCGCGCCCCCGAGACGGTGTTGCGCACCCGTCCGAAGAGATCGATCTCGTAAGAGAGATCGGCGCCGAGGATGAAGGTGTTGTAGATCGGCTCGTCCCCGGGCGCGAAGCCCGGCCCGTTGACCGAGACGCGCTGCCGCGTGGCACTCGCGTTCGCGGTGAGCGTCGGGAAATACCCGGCACGGGCGATGCGGGTCTGCGCGCGGGCCTCCTCGAGACGGGCGAGGGCGGCCTTCAGGCTCTGGTTGGCGTCGGTGACGCGCGACTCGAGGTCATTGAGCTCCTCGTCCTCGAACATCGTCCACCACGCACCGCGCGGCGCGTTATCCGCGGGCACCGCGACCTTCCAGTCGCCGAGCTCCGTGTAGGAGGCGCCCGGCGGCGGCGTTGCCGGACGCTCGTAGTGGGGGGCGAGCGAGCAGCCACCGAGCCCGCAGGCGAGCACGAGCGCCAGGCGGGAGGCGGCGCGCATCAGCGCGTCCCCGCCACTGCGCCCCCGGCGGGAGCCACGGCGGGGGTCACGACCCGCACCTGCATCCCCTCGGCGATCGAGTCGGGCGGATTGACGATCAGGGTGTCGTCCGGCCCGATCCCGGAGAGCACCTCGATCTCGCGACCGAAGTCCCGCCCCTCGGTGATCGGGCGCAGATGTGCGTGGCTCGTCGAGTCGACGATCGCCACAAGCAGGCCCTGGGCGCGGAACAGCACCGCGTTGGCGGGTATCCGCAGCGTAGCGGCGGCGCCGTGCAGGTCGAAATGCACCTGCGCATACGAGCCGGGCAGGAGCTCCCCGCCGCTGTTGTCGATCTGCAGCTCTACCTGCAGGGTGCGCGAGCTGGCATCGAGGGCGCGCGCGGTCGAGACGACCGCGGCCTGGTACTGCTTGCCCGGGTGATCGGCGAACACGAGCCCGGCGGCGAGGCCCGGAGTGATCTGGGCCGCGTAGCTCTGCGGCACCGAAACGTAGATGCGCAGCCGGTGGGTATCGGCCACACGGAACAGGGCGCTCCCCGGACTCTCGCCGGCGTTGATCAGCGCTCCGACGTCGGTATTGCGCTGGGTGACGACCCCATCGAAAGGCGCGAGCACACGCTTGAAGGACTCGAGCTCCCTCAAGCGAGCCAGGTTTGCGGCGGCGGACTGCACGACGGCGGCCTTGGCGGCGGCATCGCCCGCGCGCTCGTCGGCGTCCTGCTTGGAGACCGATTCCGTGGCGAGCAGCCCCTGCCAGCGCTCGTTGGTGGTGCGCGCCAGCTGGTAGTTGGCCTGCGCGGTGGCGAGATCGGCCTGCGCCTGGCGCAGCTGCTGATCCACCTCCGGCGCGTCGATTTCCGCGAGCAGCTGCCCCTTCCTCACGCTGGTGCCGATGTCGGTGTGCCACACGCGCAGGTAGCCGCTGGTGCGCGCGTAGATGGGCGCCTCGTAGAACGCCTGCACGGTGCCCGGGAGCACCAGCACATCGGAACCGGGTCCACGGCTCGGGTGCGTCGTCGCCACGGAGAAGATGGCCGCATCCGCCGCCGCGCGCTCGAGCGCAATGCGGGCGCTCAGGCGGCTGAGGATTCCCCAGACGGCCAGCACCACCGCCACCCCAACCGCGAGCAGGACGAGGCGCCTGAGGCGCGTGTCCGGGGCAGGTGCGGAGGAGGGTGACGTCTCAGGCATCGGGGGCTCCGGCGGCCCGCGCCGCGGCGAGTCGTCCGTGGATGAGTGTAAACACGGTCGGCACGAAAAACAGCGTCGCCACGGTCGCGAATACCAGGCCGCCGATCACCGCGCGGCCAAGGGGTGCATTCTGCTCGCCGCCCTCGCCGAGGCCGAGCGCCATGGGCACCATGCCGATGATCATCGCCAGCGCGGTCATCAGCACCGGCCGGAAGCGGGTCACGCCGGCCTGCAGTGCCGCGTGCCGCGCATCGTCGCCCGCGTCCATGCGCTGGCGCGCGAAGCTCACCACCAGCACGCTGTTGGCGGTCGCGACGCCCATGCACATGATGGCCCCGGTGAGCGCCGGCACGCTGACCGGCGTATGGGTGAGAAACAGCATCCAGACGATGCCGGCGAGCGCCGCGGGAAGTGCGGTGATGATGATGAACGGGTCGAGCCACGACTGGAAATTGATCACGATGAGGAGGTAGACGAGCACCACCGCGCCCACGAGGCCTATCAGGAGGCCGTTGAAGGACTCCGTCATGGTCGTGACCTGCCCGCGCACCGTCACCTTGGAGCCGCGTGGCAGATCGTGACGGGTCTCGGCTACCAGCCTGTTGATCTGCCCCGACATGAAGCCGAGGTCGGTGCCGTGCATCGCGCCGTAGATGTCGATCACCGGGGTCGCATCGTAGTGGCTCACGACGGCGGGGCCGACGCTGCGGTGGAAGCTGGCGAGGTTGGCGAGCATCTGCGCGCCGCCGGAAGCGGCCGCCGCGCCGGTGATCGGCGTGGTGGCGAGGTCCGGGAGCGAAGCCAGACGATACTGGGGAGTCTGGGCCGCGACGCTGTACTGCGTGCCGCTCTGCGGGTCGATCCAGAACGAGGGCGTGGTCTGAAAGCTTCCCGAGAGCGACACCAGCAGATTGGAGGCGATGTCCTGCTCGGTGAGGCCGAGGAGCGCCGCCTTGTCCCGGTCGACGACGACGTTGAGCTGCGGATAGTCGTAGGCCTGCTGGATGCGCAGATCGACCGCTCCCGGGATGGCGCGCATCTTCGCGAGCAGCGCGCTCGCATACGCGCGGTTGCCCTCGACGTCGAAGCCCGAGACCTGCACGTCGATGGGCGCGGGGAGCCCGAAGTTCAGGATCTGGCTCACCATGTCGGCCGGCAGGAACGCAAACGTGACTCCCGGGTACTCCCGCGGCAGCCGCTCCCGCAGTTCCTGCACGTAGTCGCTGGTGGCCCGGTGACCCGCGGCGAGGTTGACGAACACGTCCGCATCGCCCGCGCCCACTGGCGCGGAAGTAGAGTAGGTGAGATTGATGCCGCTGTAGGGCACGCCGATGTTGTCGACGAGGCTGGCGATCTGCGCCTTGGGAATCACCTCGCGAATGCTGGCCTCGACCCGGTCGCAGAGCGCGGCGGTCTCGTCGATGCGGATGCCGGTTGGTCCGCGCAGGTGCAGGAGAATCTGCCCTGCATCGACGCTCGGGAAGAAGTCCTGGCCGAGGCCGGGCAGGTAACGCCCGAGCGGAAAGGCCAGCACGGCGGTGGCTGCCATCGCCCCGAGGAAGGGCAGCGCAAAGCGCTGGCCGGCCCCGAGCGCGCGGTCGAGCAGCTCGTGGTAGCGCTGCCGCACCCGCTCGAAGCCCTGCGCAAAGCCCGCCTGCAGCCGCGCGAAGAGACCCTGGGCCTGCGTCGCGGCGTGCGGGTCGTGCCGCTGCAGCCAGTACTTGGCGAGCGTCGGCACCAGTGTCCGCGACAGCAGGTAGGACGCCAGCATGGCGAACACTACCGCCTCGGCCAGCGGGATGAACAGGAAGCGTGCGATCCCGACCAGCATGAACATCGGCACGAACACGATGCAGATGGCGAGCGTGGAAACCAGCGCCGGGAGTGCGATCTCGTGGGCGCCGGAGAGGATCGCCGGCTCGACGTCCTCGCCGCGCTCGAGGTGCCAGTTGATGTTCTCGATGGTGACGGTCGCATCATCCACCAGGATCCCGACTGCGAGCGCGAGTCCCCCGAGCGTCATGATGTTGATCGTCTCGCCGAGCGCCGACAGGCACACGATCGAGGCGAGGATCGACAGCGGGATCGAGATGGCGATCATCAGCGTGCTGCGCCAGCTGCCGAGGAACAGCAGGATCATGAGCGCGGTGAGCGCCGCGGCGATCACGGCCTCGCGCACCACTCCCTCGATCGCAGCGCGCACGAACAGCGACTGGTCGCCGACCAGATCGATGTGGAAGTCAGGCGGCAGCGCGTTGCGGATGCCCGGCAGCCGCTCCTTGATGCCGCGGATGATGTCGAGCGTCGAGGCGGCGCCGGTCTTGAGCACGCTCATCAGCACGCCGCGATGACCATCGCGTCTCACAATGTTGGTCTGCGGCGGGTAGCCGTCGCGGACATGCGCCACGTCGCGCACGTAGATCACGCTGCCCTTGCGGATCGTCACCGGCAGGTTGTTGAGCTCGTCGATGGTCTTCGGGCTGGCGTTGACCTCGACGAAGTACTCGCGATCGCCGATCTTCTGCGTGCCCGCAGGCAGGATCAGGTTCTGATTGGCGATCGCGCTGGTGACGTCGTTGCCGGACAGCCCCTGGGCGCGCAACGCATCGGGATCGAGATCCACCTGCACCTGGCGCTGCAGTCCGCCGTAGGGGTAGGGCATGGAGGCGCCGTAGACGGTGCCGAGGCCGGTGCGGATGATGTTGTTGCCGAGGTCGAAGAGCTCGGCTTCCGAAAGGCTCGGGCTCGAGAGCGCCAGCTGCAGGATCGGGACCGTGGAGGCGTTGTAGGCGAGGATGAACGGCGGCGTGGTGCCCGGGGGCGCCTGGCGCAGGGCCGTCTGCGATACGCCCGTGATCTGCGCGAACGACATCTCCTCCTTGGCGTGCGGCTGGAAGAAATACTTGACGACGGCGGTACCGGACAGCGATTGCGACTCGGTGTGTGCCACGTCGTTGACGGTGGTCTGCGCGTTGCGCTCGGAGCTGAGCACGAGCCGCGTCGCCATCTCCTCCGGCGACAGCCCGGCGTAGCGCCAGATCACCCCGACGACCGGGATCCTGATGTCCGGAAAGATGTCGGTGGGCGTGCGCAGGATCGCGAACACCCCGAGGAGCAGGATCACGATCGCGAGAACGATGAAGGTATAAGGGCGCCGCAGCGCCAGTCTGACGATCCACATCGGCCCGGCACACTAACCCACCCCGGCTCGGGGACACCACCCCCCTGAGGAGAGGCGGATCCGCAGCCCCCGGCCGCCAGAAACTCGCGCCTTTACAATTGCTTGCAGGCACCCCCGGACCGTGCGTCCGGGTTAGGTGGTGTCGCGTGCCACCCGCAGGATCGCCGCGAGGCTCCTCTCGACGTCGGTATCCGTCGTCGCCCAGGAGCTGACGCTGATACGCATCGCGCTGCGGCCCTTCCACACGGTGGCCCCGCACCAGCAGGTGCCATCCTCCTGCACGGCCGCGATGACCCGCCGGGTACGCTCGGCCTCGCCGAAGGCGACCACGACCTGGTTGAGCACAACCTCATTCAGTACCTCGTATCCAGCGGCCGAGAGGCCCGCGGCGAAGCGCTGCGCCTGGCGGCAATTGCGCTCGACGAGCTCCGCCACGCCCGCCCGTCCGAGTGCGCGCAGCGCCGCGTACACCGGCACCGCGCGGCCGCGGCGCGACTCCTCGGGCACGAATTCGTGTGGATCGCGCTGCCGGGCGCTGGTGGCGAGGTAGGGAGCCGAAATCGACGGCGCCGCGAGCGTCATCGCGCTGCGGTGCGCGTTCTCGTCCGCGCAGAAAACGATGCCGCAGTCGTACGGCACGTTCAGCCATTTGTGCGCATCGGTCGCGATCGAGTCCGCCCGCTCGACGCCGCGCACGAGCCCGGCGCGGCTCGGCGCCGCCGCGGCCCACAGTCCGAAGGCGCCGTCGACGTGCAGCCAGGCGCCGCGCTCACGCGTCAGGGCGGCGATCTCATCGAGCGGGTCGAAGGCACCGCTGTTCACGTTGCCGGCCTGCGCACACACGATGCACGGCCCGGCAGCCGACTGAAGCAGCGCGCCGAGTGCCGCGGCGCGCATACGGCCCTGGGCGTCGGTCGGCACCCGGCGCAGGCGACTGCCGCCCAGACCGAGCAGCCGCAACGCCATGAAGATGGTGTAGTGCGCCTCGTCGCTCACCAGCACTTCGATGGCCGGAGCTCCGAACAGGCCTTCGGCCTCGACATCCCAGCCGGCGTTGCGCAGCACCCGGTGCCGCGCCGCCGCGAGCGCGGTGAAGCTCGCCATCTGGCAGCCGGTGACGAAACCCACGGTCATCGAGGCCGGCAGGCCCGCGAGCTCGCGCAGCCATGCGGCGGTGACCTCTTCGATCGCCGCGATCAGCGGCGAGGTCGCATACAGGCCGGCGTTCTGATCCCAGGCCGATACCAGCCAGTCGGCCGCCAGCGCGGCCGGTGTGCTGCCGCCGATCACGAAGCCGAAGTAGCGCGGGCCGGCGCTCGCCACCGAGCCGGCCGCCCCGGCACGCGCGAGCGCCTCGATCACCTGCGCGGGACTCTCGCCATGCTCTGTCAGCGGCGCGACGAGCTCGTGCTGCAGCTCCGAAACCGAGAGCAGCGGGCGAACCGGACGCGCCTCGAGGGACTCGCGATACTGGGCCGCGAGCCGTGCCGTCCTCGCGAGCAGCTCCTGCAGGGATGTCGGACTCACGTGCGTACCTCCGTCCTCTGATCGCCCCGCCGGGCGAGAGTCATAGCCTCTGGTGCCGCGCCGGGCCAGCGACGCAGCACGTGCTCCTGATCCGGACTGACGTGGTCAGCCACCAGTACGGGCCGAGGCGTTCCTGGCCTGCCGCGGAGCGACCGCACGCCGTGTCAGGCGTGGTAGTCGGTCGCCACGGTCTCATCCGCAACCACCCGGCGGGCGCTCAGCGCATTGAGCGCGAGCGTCAGAACGATGGCGATCCCCAAGTTGACGATCAGGGTGTAGAAAGCGGTGTACCCAGGCAGGTTCCAGTCGCCGAGCTTGAGCGGGTAGGCGGGCTTGAGGTCCTGGGAGATCGCCATGGCGGTGCCGGCATAGGTGCCGACGGCCCAGCCAACGAGCAGCGCCCAGTCGTTGAGCCAGCGCGTGTAAACGCCGATCACCAGCGCCGGCAGCGTCTGGATCATCCAGATGCCGCCGAGCAGCTGCAGGTAAATGGCGAATTTCGTCGGCACGAACAGGATGAACACCAGCGCCCCCGCCTTGACGATCAGCGACACCCACTTGGCGAGCTGGGCCTCCTGCTTCGGGGTGGGATTGCGGTTTATGAACTCGCAGTGGATGTTGCGGGTGTAGAGATTGGCGGCCGCGATCGACATGATCGCCGCCGGCACCAGCGCACCGATACCGATCGCGGCAAATGCCACGCCGACGAACCAGTCCGGGAAGCTATGCAGGAACAGCGCCGGCACCGCGAAGTTGTTGCCGAACTGCTCGAAGCCGGCAGCGAACTCCGGCAGCTTGGCGACGCCGGCGGCGAGCGCAAAGAAGCCGACCAGCGCGAGCAGCCCCAGCATGAGCGAGTAGCCGGGCAGGAGCGCGGCGTTGCGGCGGATGGCGCGCCCGCTGCTGGCGCTCAGGATCGCGGTAAGCGAATGCGGATAGAGCAGCAGGGCGAGCGCCGAGCCGAGCGCCAGCGTCGCGTAGGCGCCGTACGCGCCGGCGCTGTGGGGCGCCGGGACCGCCAGCAGCAGCTGCTCGTGCGGAACGGCCGCAAAGATCCTGCCGAGGCCCCCGAGCCGGATCGGGATGACGATCACCGCCGCCAGTGCGGTCACGTAGATGAGTAGGTCCTTGACGATGGCGATCGAGGCCGGCGCGCGCAGGCCGCTCGTATAGGTGAAGGCCGCCAGTATCAGGAACGCGATGATGAGCGGCAGATCGGTGCCGGAGATGCCGAGCCCGCCGATCACCACCTGCAGGCCCACCAGCTGCAGCGCTATGTAGGGCATGGTCGCCACGATCCCGGTGAGGGTGATCGCGAGCGCCAGCCAGCGGTTGCCGTAGCGGCCGCGCACGAAGTCCCCCGCGGTGATGTAGCCGTGCTTGTGGCAGACGTGCCAGAGCCGCGGAAATACCAGGAACAGCAGCGGGTAGACCGCGACCGTGTACGGCACGGCGAAGAAGGCCACCGCGCCCGCACCGAAGGCGAGCGCCGGCACCGCGATGAAGGTGTAGGCGGTATAGAGATCGCCCCCCACCAGGAACCAGGTGATCAGAGTGCCGAAGCGCCGCCCCGCGAGACCCCACTCGTGCAGCTGGTCGAGATCGCCCTGGCGCCAGCGCGCGGCGGCGAAGCCGAGCCAGGTGATCAAGCCGAACAGCAGCACGAAAACGCTGAGCGCCACCCAGTTGACGTCGTGCATCTCAGACGCTCTGTGTCGGCTTGCCGGCCGGCGGGGCCGCGCGCTGCTGCGGCGCTAGCTCTCGGTGATCAGGTAGATGAGCGCCGTGATCACGGCGGCGACCACGATGCACGCGAGCTGATACCAGTAAAAGAAGGGCAGGCCGAGCAAGGCGGGCTCGGCCCTGTTATAGAGCGGCGGCCACAGCACCGCGGCGAACTGGATGAGGAACAGCAGATACCACCAGCTCCAGGTGCTGCGCTCGCCGCGCTTGGCCTCCGTGTTGCTCATCGCGCGTACCTCCTCGGACCGCGACCTCGACCAGCGGACATGCCGGTCCTCAGGTCTGCGGCAGAAAGCCGCAACAGCCGAGCACCGTTCTCAGTCACGGCGCGGAGCGCGCTGAGAGCGCGCGCGCCCCGCCCACGCGACCAGAGCTCGCTACGCCTTCGCCGCGCTGCGCTCGTGGTGCTCCTTCCAGATGCTGATGTGCCGCGTCTCCGGCATCAGCACGAGGGCGAGCACGAAACACACCGCGGGCACGGCGATCGGATAGTAGAGCGCGCTGCCGAGACTGTGCGTGGCCTGAAAGGAAGCCGTAGTGATGAGCGGGACCAGACCGCCGCCCCAGCCGTTGCCGATGTGATAGGGAACCGACACCGAGGTGTAGCGGATCCGTGCCGGGAAGTACTCGGCCAGAAACGCCCCGATCGGCCCGTAGACCATCCCTACGTAGCAGACGAGGATGGCAACGATGAGCACGGCCAAGGGATAGTTGATGTTGCCCGGGTGCGTGACCGTACCGAGCCACGCATACAGCGGGTAGTAAGTGATGGCTGCGAGCAGGAAGCCCCCGAGGATGACCGGCTTGCGACCGATGTTGTCGGACAGCCGCCCGAAGAGGATCAGACTGGGCGAGGCGATGAGGAGCGCGATGCCGACGATATAGGTCGACTGCAACAGCTCGATCTTCGACACCTGTTGCAGGAAGTACAACGCCCAGAACTGGCCGCTGTACCAGACGACGCCCTCTCCGAGCACCACGATGGATGCGATCAGGACGTAGCGAATGTTGCGGCTGAGAAAGGCCTCTTTCCAGGGGTTCTGGGTCATCTGCCCCTTGGCCTTGATCTCTCTGAAGATGGGCGTTTCCTGCAGCTGCAGGCGGATGTAGATGGCGATCGCCACCAGCAGGAAGGAAACCAGGAACGGGATGCGCCACGCCCAGGCCTGAAAATCTTCCTTGCCGAAGTAACCGCGGGTAATGGCGACCACGGCCAGCGAGACCACGATCCCGAGAGTCGGCGAGGTCTGCAGCCAGCCGGTGTAGTAGCCGCGGCGCTCGTCCGAGACGTGCTCCGCCACGTAAGTGATCGCGCCACCGTACTCGCCGCCCAGGCACAGTCCCTGGATCATCCGCAGCCCGAACAGGATGAACGCCGCCGCCACACCGATCGCCTGGTAGGTCGGAATCAGCCCAATCGCGCCCGTGCCGAGGCCCATGCCGCTCAGGGTGATCAGGAAGGTGTATTTGCGACCCACCTTGTCGCCCAGCCATCCGAACAGGAACGCACCGAGCGGGCGGACCAGAAATCCGGCGGTGAACAGTGCGATGGTGCTCAGCAGCGCGGCGACCGGGTTCGATTTCTCGAAGAACTTGACCGACAGAACCGCAGCCAGGCTGCCGAAGATGTAGAAGTCGTACCACTCGATGATGTTGCCAACGGACGCCGCGACGATCACCGTGCGGAAATTCTTCGGAATATGATCAGCTGCAGTCATGTGCCTCTCCTGGGATCGATCTGTTTATCGATTGTTGGGACCCCGAAAGCGGATGCCACGGCTTTATTGTCCGGTGCAGCCTACCTCAAGGAGGGATGCCGAGGCCACTCCGAAACGCTATGCCCCAAACCCGGCCGGCAGAGCCTCGGCGTCTCAACAGCAACCCGGCAGACGGCGCCTTTCGCTGGCGTAACGCGCCTATTGGCGTTGGCGGAAGAATTCCGTGTAGCTCATGACAGCCCCCCTGGGTGGTGCGTGAGGCGGTGATCCAGGCAGGTCTCACAGTCGGGGACCCCTGCGATGAGCCGGGCGTCTGCACCGCGCTCTGCCACGGGCGCCTTTTCGCGCCGGCGGCTACGGTGCGCCTCAGCGGCGCGCGCGTCCCAGCGCCGCGAGCTTGCTGTGCGTGCGCTCGGCCTCGTCCTCGTGCTGCTCGGGCTGGTTGGCAAGCGACTGCTGCACCAGGGAGACGAACTTTTCGGCGGTGAGGGCCGGGCTGAAATAGAAGCCCTGATACTGGTCACAGCCGAGGTCCGCGAGCAGCGCGAGCTGCTCGGAGGTCTCGACGCCCTCGGCGATTACCTTGAGGTGCAGGCTGTGCGCGAGGGAGATAATCGCGCGCACGATCGAGGCATCCTCCGAACGCCGCGTCATCTCCTCGACGAAGCAGCGGTCGATCTTCAGCTTGTCGATCGGGAAGCGGCGCAGGTAGCTCATACTCGAGTAGCCGGTGCCGAAATCATCGACCGACACCAGCACCCCCATGCTGCTGATCGCCTCGAGGATGAGGATCGACTCCTCGGCATCGCTCATGACCGCGCTCTCGGTGAGCTCGACCTCGAGCAGCTGGGGATCGAGAGCCGCGGCATCGAGCGCCCGGCGGATCTGGTCCACCAGATTGGTGAGGCGGAACTGCGAGGGAGCGAGGTTCACCGCGACGCGCAGGCGCGGCAGACCCGCCTCCTGCCAGGCCTTGGCCTGGCGGCACGCCTCGTGCAGCACCCACTCGCCGATGTCATCGAGCAGACCGCAGTCGTCGGCGATGCCGATGAAATCCGCGGGCGGCAATAGCCCGCGCTGCGGGTGACGCCAGCGGATCAGCGCCTCGGCGCTGTTGATGCGGCCGTTGGAGGTATCGACCTTGGGCTGATAGTGCAGCTCGAACTGACCGCTGTGCAGCGCCTCGTGCAGCTCGCTCTCGAGCCGCACGCGCTCCTGGGTGCCGGCGCTCATCCCCTCGGCGTAGCACTGCACGTTGTTGCGGCCGCGCTCCTTGGCGGTGTACATGGCGGCATCCGCGTGCGCCAGCAGCGTGTCGACGGTACGGCCGTCGCGCGGATAGAAAGCCATACCGATGCTCGGCGAGATGTGCACGTCGATGCCCAGCAGGCGCATCGACGGCTCCATCAGCTGGATGACGCGCCGCGCCACCGCGAGCGCTTCCGACTGGGTGATGGGCGGACCCAGCAGGATCACGAATTCGTCGCCCCCCAGGCGGGCGGTCGTGTCGACGGAGCGCACCGCGCTCTTCAGCCGCTGCGCGACCTCGCGCAGCAGCTCATCGCCGGCGCGGTGGCCGAGCGAGTCGTTGATGATCTTGAAACGGTCGAGGTCGATGACCAGGACCGCGAACTCGTGCGACTGGCGGTCCGCCTGGGCGATCGTCTGCGTGATGCGGTCGTCGAGCAGCAGGCGGTTGGGGAGCCCGGTGAGTGCGTCATGCGAGGCGAGGTGACGCAGCTTGCGGTTGGCCGCCTCGAGCCCGCGCGTGCGGTCGGTGACCACGAGCTCGAGGCTCTCGACGTGCTGCTTGAGCGCGCGCGCGTTGGCCCACTTGCGGCTGAGCGCACTCGCGCACTGCAGGATCTCGATCGGCTCGAAGGGCTTCTTGACGACGATCAGCTTGTCGGAATGCCCGAGCCGCGAGAGCAGCTCGAGCCAGTCGTAGTCGGTGTAGGCGGAGCACACGACCACCTGAATCTCCGGGTCGATGGCCCACAGGTGCTCGATGGTCTCGAGGCCGTCCCAGCCCGGCGGCATGCGCATGTCGACGAAGGCCACCGAGTAGGGACGCCCCTCGGCGAGCGCCTCGCGGGCGCGCTCGACGCCGTCGCGGCCCTGCATGGCGGAGTCGACATCGAAGCTCGGCCGCTCGACCGCGGGCCGCTGCTCACCGAACAGCGCCGCCTCCGCCGACGACATCTTGCCCGCGTCCTGACCCGCGAGGATCTTGCGGTAGTCGTCGTGAATCGACGCGTTATCGTCGATCACCAGGATGCGGTGGGTCAGAACCTCCGATTCACCGACCATCGACCGGCTCCTGGCTGGTCAGCGGCAGTGTCAGCGTGAAGGTCGCGCCCATGCCGGGCCCGGGACTCTCGGCGCGTAGCGTGCCGCCGAGCTCGCGCGCGGCCAGGGCGCTCGAGTGCAGGCCGAAGCCATGCCCCTCGGCGCGGGTGGTGAAGCCGTAGCTGAAGATGCGGTCGAGGTTCTCACGCGGAATCCCGACTCCGGTGTCGATCACCGCGATCAGCACCGCCGAGGTCGAGGCGCGCACCCGTACCGTGACGCGCCGCTCGCCGCCGCCTTTGGCCTCGGAACAGGCGTACTTGGCGTTGCGGATCACGTTCACGAGGATCTGCAGCACCTTGTGCTTGTCGACCCGGACCATGGGCACGTCCTCGAAGTCGCGCACGATGGTCACGCCGTGGCGGTTGAAAGCACCTTCATTCATCCGCAGGCTGTCGTCGACCAGGATGCGCACGTCGACGGTATCCGTGACGCCGCCGAGCCGCGCATAGCCCTGCTGCATCGCCACGATTTCCTTGATGTGCTCGACATTGGCGCGCAGCGCGGTGAGCTCCGCGACCGCCGCGTCGCGCTCCGCCATCAGCTCGTTGGCGAGCTCGGTGAGATAGGCGGGTACGTGCGTGCCCTGCGGGCCGGTCATGAAGGCGGCCAGATCCGCCGCGTGGTCGCCGAGGAGCGCCGCAACCCGCCCGAGCCCCGCGCACTTCGAGCGCTTGATCCGCTCGGAGACCATGCTCGCGGAGACGTTGACGCTGTTGAGCACATTGCCGACGTTGTGCAGCACGTTGGTGGCCACTTCCGCCATGCCCGCCTGCCGCGAGGCGGTGAGCAGCTGCTTGTGGACGCGCTCGAGCTCCTCTTCGGCCGCTCGCCGGTCGGTGATGTCCTGCACCACGGCGAGGGCGCCGAGCGGCTGGCCTTCGGGTCCTATCAGGCGCTGCGAGCTCGACCACACGGTACGCTCGGCGCCGTCCGGACGGACGATCACGAACTCGACGTCTTTGCAGGTCTCCCCGCGCAGCGCGCGCGCCAGCGGCCGCCCCTCGCGCGGTACCGGTGTCTTGCCGTCGGCAGCAAGCACCCGCGAGGTGATGGGGTAGGGGTTGCGTGGGCTGGACTCAGGCTGGGCGCTGATCCCGAAGAGCTCGCTCGCCGCCCGGTTGTAATGGGTGAGCTGACCGCGCACGTCGCAGGAGAGGAGCGCCAGAGGCAGCTCTCCGACCACCGTGGCGAGCAGTGTCTGATTCTGCAGCAGCGCGGCCGCCATCTCCTTGCGCACCGAGATATCGCGCAGGAACTCGACCGAGCACTCAGGCTCGGCGCCCCCGTTGCCAACCAGGGAGGTCGTCACCCGCACCCACAGCGGGCTGCCGTTCTTGCGGATGTAGCGCTTCTCGACGTCGAGGTAGCTGACCTCGCGGCGCCACAGCCGCGCGAGCGCTGCCTTGGTGGCCTCGAGGTCCTCTCCATGGGTCAGCCTCTCGATGGACTCCTGGCGCAGCTCCTCCACGCTGTATCCGAGCATGGCGCAGAAGGCGAGATTCGCGTGGCGGAAGGCGCCGTCGGGGTTCGCAAAAGCGATGCCCACGGGCGCGTGCTCGACGGTATTGCGAAACAGCGTCTCGACGGCCGGACGCACCGCGCTCGGGACCCGGAATAGCCCCGTGGCTCCGGTATCCTCAGCCGTATCGCTGGCGGGCTTCACGGCCACGTGAGCTCACTCCGCCAGACGGTTTTCAAGGGGCATGCGGTGCGCATACGGACGCTATCGGCAGCGGAGCGCCACTCCAAGACGCGGCGACTTAACAGAAACGGGCGGAATTGCACCACGCCGCGCTGCATCACACAGCGAACCAGGTCGCACCTCGGCGCCCAGTCATCCGTGAACGCGTTCGCGCTTCGCGGTCCGTACGCGGCTCAGACGCGTCGAGGGCTAAGGAAATGCGCGCCGCGCGCGCAGAGCCGATGTCACACGCGGAGTCCTCGACTCGGCAACTTCAGCCACCGGCGGGCGAGGATTGCCGCGAGAGAGGGGGGATCGCCTGAGATCGGGGTGGAAGACATCGCAGCAGCAGCCATACATCTACAATATTACATAATATACATTATGCGCACCAAGGAGGAACCCGTCGCCCTGCGAACCTAGCGGGCGGCGAGGCCCTGTGAGGGGGCGTAGTGCACTTCGACGATGGCCTTGTCGCAGAGAAACCTGCCGCTTTCGGGCACCGGATAGGTGCTGAAGCCGTGTAGATAGGTCAGGGACTGCGTGCGCACGTGATAGGTCGTCGCAGTGCGTGCTGCGGTTTCGTCCACCGAGCGGTCCTCACGCACCAGCACCCATCCTCCCTGGGTACTGCCAGCGTCGCCGACGACCTTGGCGGGCTTGGCGCACGTGGTCGCGACGCGGTGGCGCGACGCGCATCCCGACTGCATCAGAGCAAACCCCGTCATCACGACGACCCACGCAATGTCCCTGGCGCGCACGACTTCATCCCGGCAGTCAATCCGGCGGCCATCTTCGGTCCGGCAGCCTGAATCCGTCTCTATCCCGCCATCGTTTCTGCGGCGACGGTCACACTCCACCAGCGCTCGACGGCTATGCCGGTTTGATGTTCGCGTTGAGCCGGAAGAGGTTCACCGGGTCGTACTTCTTCTTCAGTGCCGCCAGTCTCGGGTAGTTGTCACCGTACGCCGCGTGCACACGCGTCTCGCGATCGTCGGTGGCCGCCAGGTTGACGTACTGCCCGTGCGTCAGGGGCTCGATCTGGCTCCAGGCGCGCCGTACCCACTCGGTCTTGGGACCGGAATCCTTCGCCGGGAGTGTCCAGGACTCGTATACGCCGACGTTGTGGGTCGCCTTCCGGTTGAAGTAAGCCGTGTCCTGCGGGCGCACGCGGCTGATGGCACCACCCTGCTGCTGGAACCACATCAACAGATTGTCGTGCGGGGCGCTCTCGGCGGCCCCGATCATCGCGTCGATGAGTGCGGGAGTAATGCCATCGACCAGGCCCCCTTTGCCGTAGGCGCCCAGCGGACTGATGCCGCGCAGGTCGGCGCTGCCCTGCAGGGTCGTGTAAGACGCCGGGGCCAGGCCGTCCTTGAGCGGCTTCCCGATCTTTCGCAGGGGGCCGACGACCTTCTCGGCGTCACCGGGGGGGCCGCTGTAGCAGACGTCGAATGTCAACCACCGCGCGCCGGCGGCTTCGGTCCCCATGGCCGCGTCGATGTAGAGCTCATCGGGCGCATGGGCGATGTAGTCCGCAAAGCTGCGCAGCAGCTGCCGTGCGCCTTCGAACGGGAAGACAATCCTGCCGCCGTACATCTGCGGCGCCACATCATGTAGTCGGAGGGTAAAGCACGTGACGGCACCGAAGTTGCCGCCGCCACCTCGCAGAGCCCACAGCAGGTCGGGATTCTCCTTGCTGCTCGCGCGCACCCAGCGGCCGTCGGCCGTGATGAGCTCGGCCGCCAGCAGGTTGTCGCAGGTTAGTCCGAACCGCCGGGCGATGCGCCCTACCCCTCCGCCGAGCGTCAGCCCCCCTACTCCGGTGTCCGCTACCGTGCCCATGGGGGTCGCGAGACCGAACGCCTGCGATTCCCGGTCCAACTGGCCGAGCAGCGCGCCGCCCTCGACGCGCGCGAGCCTGGCCGTCGGGTCGACTTCGACGGCGCGCATCGGCGAGAGATCGATGACGATGCCGCCGTCGCAGGCTGACTGACCGGAGAGACTGTGCCCGCCGCCGCGCACCGCCGTGAGCAGGCCGTGGGCGGCGGCGAAGCTGACGGCGCGGCGCACGTCGGCCGCCCCCACACAACGCGCGATGAGGGCGGGTTTCTTGTCAAACGCGGGATTCCACAGCCTGCGGGCGGCGTCGTAGCCCGACTGATCCGCGGTGATCAGCTCGCCGCGCAGACCCGCCCGAAGATCATCGATGTCCGCCGCTTTGATGGTCAGCTGTTGTCCATCGAGGCCGATGGCGGGCGTGTCGGCCATTGGCGTTGCAGCGTACAGGCGGCGGTATGGCACGGAAGCCGCGCCGAGCGCGGCGAGGCCTCCTGCACAGAAGGTTCTTCTTCTCATGTTGGTTTCCCCCAAAACGCATGCGAGCGTGCTCCGGATCCTGCAGCTTCGTCAATGCTGCACCTGCGTCGAGCTGCTCGGGTCTATTGAGTGCAGGGCCCCTCAGCGAGGCATGCCGCGCATGCCGGAGCCGCGCCGGCCGGTCGGGATCGACGGCAGCGGGCGCGAGGGCGGCTCAATGCGGTGCGGAGGCGGAGCGCCCGGCCCCGGGCCTCCGCGGTGACCCCAGGCTGGCGGTCCGACGAAGTATCCCGGTCCCCAGCCTCCGTACCCGTAGCCCCAGGGCTCATCGAAACCGAATGGCGCGTCAAAATCCATGTCGTAGTCGAAGCTCGGGTCACCCCAGTACTCATCCTCGACTCCGACTCCGACGCCACCGGCGGCGCAGGCTGCGAGCAGCGCCAGTGCCAGCGCGAGCGGCACTGCGAGCCGCACGGTCCTGCGCCGCTGCGCTGCCTCGCAACCCGCGCACCGGCTCACTTCGCTCCTCCTGCGCCCGCTGCGACATTCCACTCCATCACGCCGATCAGCGCGCCGGCAGGATCTGCCAGCAACGCCACCAGACCTCCGTGCCGATCCGCATGCGGCTCGACCAGCACACGGCCGCCCAGCGAGCTGGCTCTCGCCGCTGTGTCGGCCGCGCTGTCGACCCGGATGAAATCGATCCAATGAGGACGGACGTCTCCGTCCTGCGGCAGTGGATTCACGCTCGCCCGGGCATACTGCTCGCTCGCGAGAATCAGGTGCGCGCCGCGCGCGCCGCGCGGCAGATCGAACACCTCGAAGCCGAAGACCTCGTGGTAGAAGGCCGCATCGGCTGCGGGATCCTTCGTGACGAGCGCACTCCAGATCCACTCTCCGGGCGCCGCAAGCACATCGGGGGGATCGCCGCTATGTGAGTTGCACACCGCGAACACCGCACCCTGCGGATCTGCGTATACCGCCTGTCGTCCGCGGTGCCGAACCGCCCGCGGCGCCACCAGCTGCCGGCCGCCCCGTGCCGCGATCGCCTGCGCCGCCGCGCGTACGCTCGGGACTGAGAGGAATGGCACCCAGGCAGGTTGCGGCTTGCTCGCGGGTCTCGCGGTTCGCTGTACGAGTCCGGCGATCGGCGCGCCATCGAGCAGCGCGACGGAATACTCGACACTCGGCGCCCGAATGTCCCGGAAGCTCCAGCCGAACAGGCCGCCATAGAAGCGCTTGGCTGCCTCGAGGTCGGGCGTCATGAGTTCTGCCCAGATGAGCTTGCCGGGGTGCTCCGAGGCAACCGGCGGCTGCATCAGCGGCGGCACATCGAAGGAAGTTCCCGCGGCCGCCGCGCGGGTTGCCGCCATCACCATGAGCGCGAGCACCCACGCTGTGCCTCTCGTCACGCACGCCCTCCTCAGCCACGGGCTTCGGCTGGCTTGAGCGTGTCAGATGCGCCGCGCACGGATCAAGCGGGCTCGCAAGCGCGGCGGCGACTTGCCGCTCGCCGTCCGACACGAGCCGTTACGCAGCCGGCCCTGATCCGAGCGACTGTTGGCCGTGGGCTACGTTCCTTTGCGAATCGTTGCCGATTGCTGCGGCAAGTGCGCTTCTCAGCAGCAGCCCGTCGGCCGGCCCCCTGCTCCGTAGCGCGCCTTCTGGCGCTCGCGGAAGAACTCCACGTAGCTCATGACCGGCTCGGTCGGATGGTGCATGCGGCGGTGATCGAGGTAGGTCTCGTAGTCCGGAATGCCGACCATGAGGCGGGCGGTCTGCACCGCCCGCCGCCAGAGATGCGAGAGTTTATCCATGGCCCATCGCAGCGCCTCCGACCTCAATGGCGGTGCTCTGCGGGGTGGCGCGTGCCTGACGAATGCGCACGACGCCATAAGCCGCAACGACCAGCACGATGGCCACCGCCAGCAGCGCCATGGCCGCATCCAGATAGTCGTTGAAGATGACGCGGCTCATCTCGGCAAGCGACTTCGCGGGCGCCAGCACCTGTTGGGCGGCCAGAGCGTGGCTGAACTTGTCAGCGTGACTCAGGAAACCAACCTTGGGATTCGGGCTGAACGCCTTCTCGAGCCCCGCCGTGAGCGTGCAGACGAGCAACCAGAGCGTCGGCACCACGGTGACCCAGGCCCAGCGCTCGCGCTTCATCTTGTAAAGCACGACCGTGCACAGCGTAAGCGCAATCGCCGCCAGCATCTGATTGGTAGCCCCGAAGAGCGGCCACATCGTCCAGATGCCGCCATAGGGGTCTATGACCCCCACGTACAGCAGATATCCCCACATGGCGCAGGAGAGCGCCGAGCCGATCACGTTGTTGCCCCACGCGCGCGTGTCCCTGAAGGTGGGAATCGCGTGACCGACCAGGTCCTGGATCATGAAGCGGCAGACGCGGGTGCCGGCATCGACCGTCGTGAGGATGAACAGCGCCTCGAACAGGATGGCGAAGTGGTACCAGATGGCCATCAGCGCGCGCCCGCCGAGGAAGCTCGAGAAGATCGTCGCCATGCCGACCGCGAGCGTTGGGGCCCCGCCGGTGCGCGACAGGATGCTGGTCTCGCCGACATCGTGGGCGACCTGATTGAGCATGTCGGGCGTCACGGTGAAGCCCCAGGAGGTGACCACGTCGGCCGCATGGGCGGCGGTCGTGCCGATCAGCCCGGCCCCGCTGTTCATCGCGAAGTAGACGCCCGGATGGATCACCGAGGCGCCGATCACGGCCATGATGGCCACGAAGGATTCGGTGAGCATGCCCCCGTAGCCGATGGCGGCGATCTGCGTCTCGCGCTCGATCATCTTCGGGGTCGTGCCCGATGAGACGAGCGCGTGGAACCCGGAGACCGAGCCGCAGGCGATGGTGATGAACAGGAAGGGAAAGACGCTGCCCGCCCATACCGGCCCGCTGCCATCGATGAACTTGGTGATGGCCGGCATCTGCAGTTGCGGATGCGCGATCAGTACGCCGATCGCCAGCAGCGCGACGGTCCCCACCTTGAGGAAGGTCGACAGATAGTCGCGCGGCGCGAGCAGCAGCCACACCGGCAGCACCGAGGCGGTGAAGCCGTAACCGATGAGGAGCAGTGCCAGCATCGGCCCGGAGAAGGTGAAGTAATGCGCCAGCGCCGGCGTCTCGGAGACCGTGCGGCCATAGAGCAGCGCCGCAAGCAGCAGCACCAGGCCGATCACCGACATCTCACCGATGCGTCCCGGGCGTACGAAGCGGCCGTAGATGCCCATGATGAGCGCGATCGGTATGGTGCAGGCGACGGTGAAGGTGCCCCACGGGCTGGCCTTCAGCGCATTCACCACGACCAGCGCCAGCACCGCCAGGATGATCACGCAGATCAGCAACACGCCGACGCCGGCGACCGTACCGGCGACCGGGCCCATCTCCGAGCGGATCATGTCCCCGAGCGAGCGCCCGTCGCGGCGCGTCGAGAGGAACAGCACGGTCATGTCCTGCACGGCTCCCGCGACCACGACGCCCGCGAGGATCCACAGCGTGCCGGGGAGATAGCCCATCTGCGCCGCCAGCACCGGTCCCACCAGCGGTCCCGCGCCGGCGATGGCGGCAAAATGATGACCGTAGAGCACATAGGGATTGGTCGGCACGTAGTCGAGGCCGTCGTTGTGCCGGTAGGCGGGCGTCTGCCGTGCGGCATTGACGCCGAGCACCGTATTGGCGATGAAGAGGCCATAGAAACGGTAGGCGATGGTGTAGATGCACAGGGCGGCGATCACCAGCCACATCGCGTTGACCGGCTCGTCGCGCTTCAGCGCCACGATGCCGAGGGCCACCGCCCCCAGCACCGCAATCACTGCCCACACCAGCTTGTTCTTGACGGACATGTCGTGCTCCTACGTTTCTTTTACGTGTTTTACGTGGCTCGGAGGCCCCGGCGGCGCCGGCGCGGCAGGCCACTTGTACTGGCCCTCGGTCCGAAGCAGAAGATTATCGCCCTCCGGGCCGCCCTCGCCAGTGTCCCGTTCCGACCGTCCCGTTCCAGGGGGTCCGGGACGGAAGCTCAGCCGCCGAACGTGTACCCGACGTTCAGCGTCAGGCCGTAGTCGCTCTTCTCGGCCGTCGGCTCGGGGGGCCGGTTGTCATAGCTCAGGTAGCCGGTGAGGCCCAGCGTGATGTCGTGGGGGAACTTGTGCGTGAGATTGAGGCTCCCGGTGCTGCGATACCGGCCGCTCTCGGTGAGGCTCGGGAACACGTACAAGCTCAGATCGAGGCGCGTCTTCGGCTCGATGAACTTGTACACCTGCCAGGCACCGCCCACCACCGCCTCGACGCTGGTCTTCGACGTGGGGTTCTCCACGATCCACTCCTCGGTGGCCACGATCCCGGCAATGCCGGTGACCTCGGTGTAGGCCGACTGCACGAAGCGCCGGCCGACGCCGGCGCCTCCCAGCAGACGGCTGTCGATGCCGAGGGACTGGTCACGCTCCAGCGAGCCGAGCAGGCCCCAGAAATTGCGCCCCTGCTGCAGGAACATCACTGCGCCCGTGAGCAGATCGCGGTCGGTTGTCTTGCCGGAAGAGTCCTTGGTGGTGTTGGAGCTCAGAGCCAGCGAGCCGTCCACCTTGGTCGAGCGGTAGCTGGAGTTGAAGTTCAGGCTGCTCACCTGGATCGAGCTCGACTTGGTGTAGCTGAAACCGAGCGAGAGTGCGCCGTTGATGCGGTCCCAGAACCGCGGCGAGAACCGCGAGATGCGCTCGACCTCCTTGAAGGGAATGCGGATTTCCCCTGCCTCGCTGCCGACGATGAGATCGGCACCGTCGGCGCTGGTGGTGATGATGCCGTGGTACTTGCTGCCGTCACGTCGCTCGATGGCAAAGTCGAACTTGCTGGTAATGGTGCGCACCGCAGGCCACTCGATGCCGAGCGTGCTCATGTTGTCCGTCTTCAGCGTGAGGATGCCGAATTCGAGGGAGACGATGTCGCCGCTGATGTGATCGCCGTTGCGCAGCACGACGACATCGCTCTTGTCGCGCACGTAGGCCCCGGCGGGCGCGCAGGCCAGCAGGCTCAGCAACAAGGCAATCAGCCGCCGCGCGCCCACGTTCGGCCTTGCGATGCGTTGGTTGTCGGGACTGGGCTCAAAGCGGTCGGTTCTGGTTGTGCCGCGGCGGCGCCACGGCGTCGTCCGGCCAGGTGTTCAGCGACATGATCGCCGCACCCGGGAATGCAGGCAACGGCCCGGCGGGGCGCATGCCAGCCGCGCCGGGCAACCTACTGAGTCGCCGCGTACAGCCGCCGGCTGATCGTCGCTATGAGAGCGCAGCTCTCCTTCCGCTCGCTGATCCCCCGCGTCAGGACCACGAGCACGAAGGGCCGGGGCGCATAGACGATCGCGGCGTCGTGCTGAATTGCGGTGATCTCACCGGTCTTGTGCGCCACCCGCGTGCCGGCGGGGAGTCCGGCGGGGATCCCGTCATTGAACGTCTGGCGCTCGAGGATCTCGCGCATCGCGCCCGAGGACGCGGCATCCACCGCCTCGCCGCCCGCGATCGCCCCCATGAGTCGCTCGAGCGCGCGCGCCGTCGTGGTGTTGTTGAGCCCCGCCCGGAAGGCCTTCGGATCCTCGACCCCGCGCAGCACCCTCATGCCGTCGGCCCCGAGCGCATGGACGCCGCGCTGGATGTTCTCTACTCCCAGTCGCGCGATCAGCAGGTTGGTCGCCAGGTTGCTGCTGACCGTGATCATGAGCTCGCCGAGTTGCGCCAGCGTGCGCGCACCGCCCACGGCGCGGTAGAGATCCGCCTCCGAATCGTCGGCGGGATCGAGGGCGTAGGGGGAGCCGTCCATGAGGCTCGGGAACTCGTTGGTGATTGCCAGCGCGTCCGTCAGGCGGAGCTGCCCCTCATGCGCCTGGTGATACAGCTCGATCAGGACCGGGACCTTCATGGTGCTGGCCGCGTGAAACGGCTCGTCGGCTCGCCGGTACCAGCGCGAGCGGTCATCGAGCGTCCGAAAAGCGACCGCGACATCGGCGCCGCTCCCGGCGATGGCGCCCTCAATCGCGGGAATCGCCTGCGCCAGGCGCGGATCCTCACGCGCCGAGGCGGGCTCGGCACAGCAGGGACTGACGAGCAGCACGAGCCACGTGCCCGCAGACGCAAGCCTGAGCGGGAAACTCTTCACCTCGGCCTCCCCTTCCGCATGGACGTTATGTGCACTCTATCCGACCGCCCGTAGGCCGCCCTGAACCGTCCGTCGGGCCGGCGGCCTGATGTGACGCAATACCGCTTTCGGTAGGTCTTTTCTCCATTAAATTGCCGCCGCATGAGAGGGCAAACAGGTTTCACGCTGACCGAGCTACTGGTGGTGGTGGCCATCGTCGCCATCCTCTTGGGCATCGGCGTGCCCTCGTACCGCTACATCACCAATTCGTACCGGATGTCCGCGGAGATGAACTCGCTGGTGGGCGACCTCATGTACGCGCGCGCCGAGGCGATCCGCGAAGGACAACCGGTGGCGATCTGTGTGTCGACGGACGGCCTCACCTGCTCCGGGGGCTTCACCTGGGAGAACGGCTGGATCGTCTTCCCTGACCCGCTCGGCGGCGGCTCAGGCGACGTGCCCGGCTCGGTACTGCACGTGCAGCAGGCCTTCACCGGCGCGACCCCTGACAGATTCGTGCTGGCCAACCCGATCAGCTCGATCATCTTCAACCGCGAGGGATTCGCGGTTGGCGCGCCCGCCGGCGTCAACACCGCTTTTGCGGCCAACCAGTTCACGCTCCACGATCCGACCGCCAATGCCGCCTGGACACGCTGTATGCAGATCTCGGCGCAGGGAATGATCCAGACCGAGAGCGCCCAGAATCCCAACTTGTTTGCTGGCTGCAACTGAGATCCCCATGACTCATCGAGCACAGCGCGGCGGCATGCGGGGCTTCAGCCTCGTCGAGATCATGGTGGCGGTGGTCGTGATCTGCGTCGGCCTCCTCGGGATTGCGAAGATGCAGGCGCTGGCGGTGTCGAGCACGACGACGGCGCGCCTGCGCGCCATGGCGGCCTTCCAGGCCGCGAGCCTCGCCTCGATCATGCACTCGAACCGCGTGTACTGGGCGAGCGCCACGGCCGTGGCGAATTCGCCGGTCACCATCCAGGGCCTGGCGGTCACCCCTGCGGCCCTGGTCCAGGCAACCAATGCCTGCGAAGTCACCACGGTGTCGGCGGTGCCGAGGTGCCCCGGAACGGCCGGCGCGCTCCAGCTCGCGGGCTACGATCTCGCACGCTGGGCGAACGCGCTCACCGGCCTGCTGCCGAACCTGCGGACGACGATCACCTGCCAGGGAGCGGTGCAGCCCGCGAGCTGCATCATCCAGATGCAGTGGACGGAGCAGACCGGCACGATCAACTCAGCAGAGAACTCGGTCGCGATCGTCGACCCCGCGATCAACGCGGCCGGCAACAACCTCGACTACTACACCCTCTTCGTCGAGCCATGAGCGCCACCCATCAGTCAATGCTCTCGCCGGCCCGCGGCCAGCGCGGCTTCACCCTCGTCGAGCTGATGGTCACCATCGCGATCGCGATGTTCCTGCTTGGCGGGCTCGTCACCATCGTGCAGAACGTCCGGGCCACCTACTCCCAGCAGCAGGCGCTGGTGCAGCTGCAGGACCAGCAGCGTTTTGCCATCACGCTGCTCACGGACATCATTCAGCAGGGCGGCTACTACGACAACCCCGGCTTCGATACCATCAACAGTGCGCTGCCGCTCGATCTCGCCAACGGATTCGCCACGGGCCAGGCGTTCGCCGGCGCACAAGGTGGAGCCGCACCGGCGACTCCGGGCGACACCATCTCGGTGCGCTTCCGCACGGCAATCAACGACGGAATCATCAACTGCAGCGGCGGCTCGAACACGGCCGCCGGTCCCGACCAGGTATACGTCAACGCGTTCAGCGTCAACGCGGCCGGGCAACTGCAGTGCTCGCTCAACGGCGCGGCGCCGGTACCGCTGGTGAGCGGAGTGGCGAGCCTGCAGATCTTCTACGGCGTGAAGCGCCTGCTTCCGGCGACCGACTACAACGTCGACACCTACGCCCAGGCCAACGCCATGCAGGCGACCGACTGGTCGAACGTCAGCGCCGTGCGCGTGATCGTGTGGTTCCTGAACCCGCTGTTCGGCGCGGGGGGAACCCAGGGCGTGACGCAGCCGCAATACATCCAATACGAGCGCGTCATCCAGATCATGGCCCGCGCGGGGGACTTCACGTGACGAGGGGACCGCAGATGAGCTGGGCCGGACAGGCGGGCTGCGCGCAACGCGGCGTGGCGCTCATCTCCGCCATGCTGCTGCTGATCATCATCACCATCCTGGCGCTCAGCATGTTCCGCAGCTTCCCGGTCCAGGAGAAGATCGCCGGCAACGTGCGCGAGAAGGAGCGCGCGTTCCACGCCGCCAACAGCGCGCTGCAGTTCGCCGAGTGGTGGCTGATGCAGGCCAACAACGTCGCCAACGGCGACATCGTCTGCGGCACGCAGACGGCGCTCCTCAACGCCAATCTCAACGAGGGGCAGATCTGCTCGAACCCCCTCTACGCGTTCCCGCCGGCGGCGGCGGGCCTGGTGCCCGACGTGAAGACCGTCCCCTGGACGGTCGGCGGCAACCCCATCGGCATCCAATACACCCCGAACGGCATGACCGTCGCGGGTAATGCACAGGTGACGGCCAACGACTCCGCGTATGCCGCCGCACCTGTCTACTTCATCGCGGACCTCGGCGCTGCGGGCGATGCCCAGGGCGAGGCCTATCAGATTGACGCCTATGCGTACGGCGGCTCGACCAACACGGTCGCGGTCGTCGAGAGCATCTACGAGGTTGCGCAGGGCGTCGTTAACCGGACGGGTGAGTAAATGAACCACCGCAACAGCTTCATTGTCGTCGCTGCAGCCGCCCTCGCGGCCCTGGTGCTGCCGCTGGCCGCACCGGCGCAAACGACAGTCAGCGAGGACTTTACCGGTACCTCTACCACCAACAGCTGGTACTTCTTCAACGGCGCGTGCCTCACGGCCGGCAGCGCGGTCGGCGTCGAGCCCTCCACCAGCTCCGCCGGACAGATGCCCGGCTGCACCGCGATCGGCGTCGGCGGCGCCGGCCCCACCTACTACAACCAGCCCCTCGTCGGCGGCTACAACGGCGTCGCGGGCAACGGCCAGACCCTGCCCGACCCGAGGGGCCACGGCGCGCTGCGCTTCACCAACGGCTCCTGGTGCACTGCCCCCTCTGCCAGCAGTCCGCCCGGCACCTGTACCGCCTACTCGGGCGGTTTCAGCCAGAACGGCGGCATCGTGTCGTCAGCGCCCTTCCCCACCGGCCAGGGCATCGCTGTCACCTTCAAGACCGTGACCTACCGCGGCAACTCCGGCGGCGCCGCCAAGGACGGTGCGGACGGCATGAGCTTCTTCCTCATGGACGCGAGCCAGCTCAATACGGCCACGATCAACGGCGTCGCGAGCGGCGACGGCAACGGCCTCGGTGCCTGGGGCGGAAGTCTCGGCTACAGCTGCTCGAACACCAACCCTCCCTATAACGGACTCATCGGCGGATACATCGGCCTCGGCATCGATGAGTTCGGCAACTTCCTCAACGGCACCACCAATACGCTCGGGGAATCGGGCACGTCGGCGACCGCTGACAACACCGCCAGCGGCGGCGGCTATCAGCCCGGCCGCATCGGCCTGCGCGGCGCGGGTAACGTCGCCTGGAACGCCCTCACCGGCGCCTACGGCAACAACCCCGGCAATTCGGCCGCGCCCTACTACCCGGCGGCGCTCGCCAGCTCGTGCGTCAACGGCGGCGGCGTCTTCAACGCCAGCACGGGTTCGTGCGAGATCTGCACGACCGGCGTGAATTACGGCTACAACGCGGCCACCAACCAGTGCGAGAAGTGCGCGAGCGGCGTCACCTATAACGCCGCCACCAACACCTGCAACAGCTGCCCGGCGGGTCAGACCTACGACGCGACCACCAATACCTGCCAGAGCTGCGCCAGCGGCTCCTACGACCCTGCGACCAACAACTGCACCAGCTGCCCGGCGGGCCAGACCTACGACTCGACCACGCAGACCTGCCAGAGCTGCCCGGCCGGCCAAACCTATAATCCGACCACTAATCAGTGCGAGATCTGCTCGAGCGGCAGCTACGTCTCGAGCACCGGCACCTGCTCGAGCTGCACGAGCGGTACCTGGAACGCCACTACCAATCGCTGCGAGAGCTGCGCGAGCGGCACCTACGACTCGAGCACCAATACCTGCTTCGGGGTCTGCGGCAGCGGCACGTGGAACGGCAACGTCGATAAATGCCAGAGCTGCGCGGCGGGCTACAACTACGATCCCGTCTTCAACGCGAGTGGCAGCTGCTACAAGTGCACCAGCCCCAAGGTCTACAACGCGGGCTATGGCACGTGCTGCCCCTCCGGCAACACCTACAACCCGGTGACCGGCAAGTGCAGTGGCGGGACGACACCGACAGCCGCCACGAGCGGAGCGGTGACCAACGCCAACGCCACCACCGCCAGCGCCAGCGCGGGGATCTCGCCCACCACCGGCACGCCGAGCTCGAATGCATCGAACCCGTCGATCACGAACCCGCCGCAGAATCCGACCGCGAGCAACCCGAGCACGGCGCGCCCGGACTCGTACTACGCCGTGCAGAACACCTGCAAGACCGGCAACCTCTGGAACTACAGCGTCGCCACCACCCCGACCAACGCGGGAGCCGCGGCCCTCTCCAACACGCTCAATACCGGGCTCGCCTCGGCCAATATCGCCCCGATCCTCGACTACGGCGCGATCCCGAACGCCTATGCGGTGCTGCCTGCGGGCACCACGATCGCCAACGAGAGCGCCTACGCCCGCGGCTCGGCGACGCCGATCTTCTATGACCTCAGGATCTCCCAGAGCGGCCTGCTGAGCCTCTCCTACAGCATCAACGGCGGCGCCTACCAGCAGGTCATCAAGTCGCAGAGCATCACCGCCTCGAACGGCCCGCTGCCGGCCAATTTCCTCTTTGGCTTCGCGGGCTCGACCGGTGGCGCCAGCAACGTCCACGAGATCCTGTGCTTCAAGGCGACGCCCGAGACCACGGCCGCGAGCTCCGCCGGCGCGAGCGAGCGTCAGTCCGCCAAGCTCGAGACCGGTGCCCAGGCCTACTTCGCCTTCTACAACCCGAACAACTGGCTCGGCCGCGTGACGGCGAACTCCCTGAGCCTCGACCAGTACGGCAACGTCGTCGTCGCTCAGTCCGCGAACTGGGACGCGGAGTGCGTCCTCACCGGGGTCGGCACCAGCGGCTGCCCGACCACCGGGGTCGCCGGCGCGTCGGCGGCCCAGGCCCCCACCAGCCGCGTGGTCCTCACCTGGAACGGCAGCCAGGGCATTCCCTTCGAGTACAACAGTCTGAGCACCAGCCTGCAGTCGACGATCAATGCCGGCGACAACACCAGCGCGGCCTGCAACGCCTCGACGACCTACGACCCGACCGACCGCGTGAAGTACCTGCGCGGCGACCGCAGCTGCGAGATCAACTCGCAGGCGGTGGGCCTGTTCCGCGCGCGCACCAGCGTGCTCGCCGATATCATCGACTCGAGCCCGGCCTGGGTCGGGCCGCCCGACGCGCCCTACCCCGCGACCTGGAACGACCGGCTGTACGCGACGGCGATCAATGCCGAGAACGCCTCGGGCGCCCCGACGTACATCCAGTACACTCAGTCCAACGAGACGCGCCTCAACGTGGTGTACGCGGGCGCCAACGACGGCCTGCTGCATGGCTTCCGCAGCGGCTCCTACAACGCGAACGGCACTTTCTGCTCGACGTCGAGCAACTGCTCCGGGACCGTCACGCCGAACGACGGCCGTGAGGTGCTGGCCTACATGCCGGGCACGGTGCTACAGACCATTCACAGCGCGAGCAATCCCGCCCTCGACTATTCGGGCAGCCAGTACGGCCACGGCTTCTTCGTGGACGCGACGCCCGGCACCGGCGACCTGTTCTACGGTGGCGCCTGGCACAGCTGGGTGGTCGGCGGCCTTGGGCCCGGGGGCGCGGCGATCTACGCGCTCGACGTCACCAATCCGACCAACTTCTCGGAGGCCAATGCCGCGAGCCTGGTCATCGGTGAATGGACGCCGACGACCATCTCCTGCGCCGGGACCACGACCGCCAACGGTGGCGCGAATTGCGGCAACAACCTCGGCAAAACCTACGGGACGCCGACCATCCGCCGCCTGCACAACGGCGACTGGGCGGTGATCTTCGCCAACGGTCTCGGCAGCGCCAGCGGCGATGCCGGCATCTACATCATGACGGTGGATCCGAACACGACCAACACGACCTTCTACTACCTCAGCACCTCGACCGGGAGCGCGGCCAGCCCCAACGGCATCGCCTTCGCCTCACCCGTCGACCTCGACGGCGACCACATCACCGACTACGTGTACGCCGGCGACCTGCAGGGCAACGTGTGGCGCTTCGACCTGACCAGCAACAACCCCGGCAACTGGGCGGTCACGCCCGGGCCGGTGTTCACGGCCGCCTCGGGTCAGCCGGTCACGACGGCGATCGTGGCCGCCTCGGGCGCTCCCTACGCGGGCATGTCGCCCTACCTGATGCTGCTGTTCGGCACGGGCCAGAAGTTCCCGCTGACCAACGTCAATCCCGCGACCTACGCCGCCGGGAGCCAGTCGCTCTATGGCGTGTGGGACTGGAACCTCACCAACTGGAACACCCTGTCGAGGGTGCAGTATGCGGCCCTGACTTCCACGGCCACCGGACTCCCGGGCGCCAACCGGACCATCCAGCAGGCGAACCTCCTGGCCCAGACGGTGACCATCAATGCCTCGACGGGCAACCGCGACATCATGACGAACCAGACGGTCTGCTGGCAGGGAACCACCACCTGCACGGGCACGAACAACCAGTTCGGCTGGTTCATCAATCTGCCGGGCACGCAGGAGCAGGTGATCTACAACCCCGAGCTCGTGCAGCAGGCGCTCACGGTGAACACCATCGTGCCGGCGAGCAATGACCCGACCTCGTGCGCGATACCCACGGACACCGGCTTCACCTACGTGCTGTCGGCCATGACGGGTGCGGCCTTCAACCAGGTGTTCCTGCCGCCGAGTGAGGCGGCCAACCCCGTGGTGAATACCAACCCGGCGTACCTGGACGCGAACGCCATCGGGATACAGACCAACGCGACCGGCAGCTCCTTCATCACGGGCAACAGCTCCGGCACCATGTACCTGATCTACGAGACGAACCAGGTGCAGGGCGGCGCCGGCGCGGCTGGCAACGCGATCCAGAGCGGAACGCTCGGACTGAATCTGCCCCCCAACACCACCGGGCGGCGCATCAGCTGGGTCGAGCGGCGCTGAGATGAGGGTCACCATGAAGCTGCGAGCCCCGAAGGCAGTGGTGGGTTTCACCCTGATCGAGCTGATGATCGTGGTCGTGATCGCGACCATCCTGCTCTCGATCGCGATCCCCTCCTACATGCAGCAGGTGCGCCAGTCGCGTCGTACCGAGGCGAAGACGGCCATCCTCGACCTTGCGGGACGGGAGGAGAGCTTCTTCAGCACCAACGGCTCGGCCTACACGGCCGCGGCCGGCAGCCTCGGCTATACGACCTTTAACCCGATCGGCAGCGGCTACTACCAGATCACGGTCTGCGTGCCGGCCGCCGGCAACTGCACCGCGGGCCTGGGAATGCCCAATCCTCCCGCCGCTCCCTCGTACACCATCGTCGCCACGCCGCTCGGCACTCAGGTCAACGATACGCAGTGCACAGCGTTCGCGGTCGACTCGACGGGCCAGCAGTTCGCGACGGGGACGGGCGGAACCGCGCTTTGCTGGAGCCAGTGAACCCAAACAAAAACAGCTACATAGAGAATCATCATCATTTAGATTCCTCCTGAATCCGCGCTCGGCAGCAACGGCCCGCCAGGCCCCCGCCCTTGCGCCCCCGGGGTCGATATTGACGCTCCGACCGCAAGCTTTCGTGTCGCCGGCGTACGAGACTTGCCCTCGTTTCCGCCCCGATCCCTACCGCTCGTCACCGGATGGTCACCGATTCACCATATTTTTTTCCTAGAGTCTGAGCTATATTTCGGGCGCAGCCGCTTGAGTGTGCTTGGATTCCACCACCGAAATAACAACAACTAACTGACGCCGACCTGTCACGGCTCGCGGCACACGCGATTCCGCGGGAGGCGTCCCACGAGGTAGTGATGAGCACTACATGGGAACAGCTTGAGGGGGCAGCCTTGTCGCTCGTGCGCTCGGGTCCGATCAAGGATCGGCTCGCCGAGGCGTATCGCAATCATCTGGCATTCGTCAGGGCGGAGGATCTGCCCGAGGCACTGCGCGAGGACTTCCGCGCCTGCCACGATGCGCTGACGCGCGAGCGTCCGTTGCGCGGCGAGGACGCAGTGCGCGCCACGGTGCGCAAGATGTCGAGCTACGAGGCCGACGAGCTCGCCTGCAGCGTGGTGCGCCTCTTTGCGGCGATCGTGCGCGAATGCGCCACGGATGCGGCGCACGCGGCGCATGGCCACGGCGCGGCCTTGAATGGTGGCGCGCTCAATGGCGCGGCGACCAACGGTGCAGCGCTCAACGGCTTCAACGGACTCGCCGCGGCGGCGCGCGCCAAGAACGGCGTTCCGCAGGTGATCGCGCTCTAATCGAGCTTGAACTCGATGGTGTCCCAGCGCGTCGTCTCCTCGTGACGCGCCTGACGGCGCAGCGCATCGACCAGAGCCCGCTCGTCCCAGTCGATCACCTCATTGGTGAGATCGAGGATCGCCTTAGGCGCCTCGCGGCCACCGCCGAAGGGCTTCATGAGTAGCACCGGCTTGTGGTTCGCCTGCGCGTAGAGCAGCTGGAAGGTGAGCAGGTCGGGCTGCGTGGCGTGCAGACTCGAGAGCGCGATCACCGCCTCGACCGGCGCGATCTGCCGCCGCAGGTCCTCGCGCAGCGCCTCCTTGTCGCCGCTCGGACGCTTGTCCGGCGTGCTGAAGTTCTTGTAGAAGAAATTGCGCGCGCTCTCCAGGTATTCGAACACGCGCAGGTAGTCGTCGCTGTTCTCCCAGGCATGCGTGACGAACAGACGCACAGGGTTGGCTTGCGACATCGGAACCCCCTGGGTCGCGGGTGGCGTCGGACTCAAGTCTCGCACACGGGCGGCAGAGCGCAAGAGCATGGCGCGCGTCGCCGCCGCACGACAGCTGCGTGCGGGATAGAATGCCTACCTTCGTGCGCCTGCTCGTCTACAACATCCGCTATGCCACCGGCACCGGTCCCGCCTTCCATCTGCCGGTGCCGGGCGCCGGCTACCTGCGCAGCAACCGCCGCGTCCTCACCGGCATCACCGAGTTCATCCGCAACGAGCAGCCCGACGTGGTCGGGCTCCTCGAGGTCGACACCGGCTCGATCCGCACCGGCATGCTGAACCAGGCCGAATACATCGCCGCGGAGCTGGGCCACTACTCGACCTTCCAGTGCAAGTACGGCAGCGGCTCGATCAACACCTTCATGCCGATCGTGCGCAAGCAGGCGAACGCGTTCCTGTCCGGGCCGAACATAGCCGGTGAGCGCTTCCACTACTTCGACACCGGCATCAAGCGCCTCATCATCGAGCTCGAGCTCACCGACGTGTGCGTGTTCCTGGTGCACCTGTCGGTGAAATTCCGCCATCGCCAGTACCAGCTGCGTTCGCTCCACGACCTGGTGGTGCAGGCGCCCAAGCCGGTGATCGTCGCCGGCGACTTCAATACCTTCTGGGGTACGCACGAGATCTACCTGTTCATGCGTGCCGCGGGACTGCGCAGCGCCAACACGGCGGGCCTGCCCTCCTTCCCCTCACGCGTACCGCGCATCGAGCTCGATTTCGTCCTGGTGAGCGAGGGCATCGAGGTCACGGGATTTCGCGTGCCGGACGTGCGCTTCTCGGATCATCGCCCGCTGGTCTGCGATTTCCTCGTCCACCCGCGCGATACCGTCCGCAAGGAGACGCCGGCCGTCCCGGCCGCCCAGAGCCTCGACTCATGAGCAACGACAGCACCCGCAACTGGAGCCTCGAGAAGGATGCCGACGGCGTCGCCTGGCTGACTCTCGATAAGCCCGGCACTTCGGCCAACGTGCTCTCGAGCGGGGTGCTCGTCGAGCTCGACGGCCTGCTCGCCGCGCTCGAGAGGGAGCCGCCGCGGGCTCTGGTGGTGCTCTCGGCCAAGAAGAGCGGTTTCATCGCCGGCGCCGACATCCGCGAGTTCACCGGCGTCACCGACGAGGACAGCGGCTATGTCCTGATCCACGCCGGCCAGCAGGTGCTCAACCGGCTCGCGGCACTCCCCTGCCCGAGCGTCGCCGCGATTCACGGCTTCGCGCTCGGCGGCGGCCTCGAGCTCGCCCTCGCCTGCCGTTACCGTGTGGCAGTCGGCGACGAGCGGCTGTCGCTCGGGCTTCCCGAGGTGCAGCTCGGCATTCACCCGGGCTTCGGCGGCACCGTGCGCGCGGTCCAGGTGGCAGGCGTGCGTGCCGCGATGGAGCTCATGCTGACTGGCAAGCCGGTGCGGGCCGACAAGGCGCTGCGCATCGGCCTGGTCGATGCTTTGACTTCTGAGGCGGAGCTGCGCGCCGCGGCGCGTGCGCTGGTACTGCGGAACCCGCCGCCGCGGCGGGCACCGTTGCTCGAGCGGCTGCTCGGCACGGCGCCGCTGCGGCCGCTGGTGCGCCGGTCACTCCTCGAGCAGGTGGCCCGCCGCGCGCCCCCCGATCATTACCCCGCCCCCTACGCCATCATCGACCTGTGGGCCCGCCACGGCGCGCGCGGCCCCGGCGCCTACGAGGCCGAGGCACGCTCGATCGCGCACCTTTTCACGACGCCTACCTCGCGCAACCTGGTGCGCGTCTTCCTGCTGCAGGACCGTCTGAAGAGCGCGGGCGGCAAGAGCCCGCTCGAGATCCGCCACGTGCACGTGGTGGGCGCGGGTGTGATGGGCGGCGACATCGCGGCATGGTCGGCCCTGCGCGGCTTCCGCGTGACGCTTCAGGACCGTGCCAGCGAGTACGTCGAGCCCGCCATCAAACGCGCCGCGGAGCTCTTCGACAAGCGCCTGCGCGATCCGGCCAGGAACGCCGCTGCCCGCGAGCGGCTGCGCGCCGACGTGGCCGGCGACGGGGTCGCCGAGGCCGACGTAGTGATCGAAGCCATCTTCGAGAACCTCGAGGCCAAGCAGGAGCTGTACGCGCGCCTCGAGCCGCGCATGAAGGCGGGAGCCGTGCTGGCCACCAACACCTCGAGCATCATGCTCGAGCCGCTCGCGGCCCGGTTGGCGCGGCCCGAGCGTCTGGTCGGGCTGCACTTCTTCAATCCCGTGGCGCAGATGCCGCTCATCGAGATCGTGCATGGCGAGCGCACCGACCCCGCGGTGGTGCAGGCCGCCACCGCCTTCGCGCGCCGCCTCGACAAGCTCCCGGTCCCCTGCCGCAGCGCCCCGGGCTTCCTGGTGAACCGGGTCCTGACGCCCTATCTCAACGAGGCGATGTACGCCGCCGAGGAAGGCGTCGCGCTCGCGACCATCGACCGCGCCGCCGTCCGCTTCGGCATGCCCATGGGGCCGATCGAGCTCGCCGACGTCGTGGGGCTCGACGTGGCAGCGCACGTCGGCGAGATCATCGCGCGCGAGCTCGGACAGCCCACCCCGCAGCTGCCGCGCCTCACGGCGCTGCTGGCGGCCAAGAAGCTCGGCCGCAAGAGCGGCGCAGGCTTCTACGTCTGGCAGGACGGCAAGCCGGTCAAGAACGCCGCCGCAGCCGGCGCCGCACCCGAGGACCTCGAGGACCGGCTCATCCTGGCGCTGGTCAACGAATGCGTGGCCTGCCTGCGCGAGCGCGTGGTCGAGGATCCCGACCTGGTCGACGCCGCCGTGATCTTCGGCACCGGCTTCGCGCCCTTCCGCGGCGGCCCCCTCGCTTATGCCCGTGCCCGCGGCACTGGCGCGGTCGTCGCGCGCCTCACGGAGCTTGCCGCACGTCACGGGAAGCGCTTCACGCCCGATGCCGGCTGGGCGCTGCTCGAGGCGGGACCGAAACCGTGAGGCCGCTGCGCGCGGTCGGGCTGACCCTGTGTGCTACCATCGAGCCGGCCTTAGTCCGCAGCCCTCGCCGGCGCGGTGCGCCTTAACTTAAGCGGTCGCTTCGGGAAGCCATGGCGGAAGAGCGCGAAACCAGCGTGCAGATGCTCAAGGCGTTCGCGCCCCTCGACGGCTTGAAGCGCGAGAACCTGGCGGCGCTCGCCAAGAAGATCACCGTGCGCACGCTCAACTCCGGGCGCCTCATGTTCGACCAGGGCGACACCGACAAGCGCACCTTCTGGCTGGTCAACGGGACACTCGAGATCAGCGAGGGCGAGCGCCCCGTCACGACGCTCAAGGGCGGTACCCCCGAGGCGCGCAACCCGCTCTATCCGCAGCTGCCGCGGCGCGTGAGCGCCCGCGCGCGCGGCGACGTGACCTATCTCTCGATCGACAGCGACCTGCTGGATGTCATGATCACCTGGGATCAGACCGGCACCTACGAGGTGGGCGAGCTGCAGACCCAGCTGCAGAATGCCGGCTCCGACGACTGGATGACGACGCTGCTGCAGACCAAGGCGTTCCATCGCATCCCGCCGGCGAACATCCAGGCGATCTTCCAGCGCCTGCAACGCACCCCGGTCAAGGCCGGCGAGGTCATCATCAAGCAGGGCGGCGAAGGCGACTACTTCTACATCATCGTCAGCGGCAAGTGCGCCGTGTCGCGCGAGACGCCGCTCAAGCAGGAAGGCATCCGCCTCGCTGAGCTGGGCGTCGGCGATACCTTCGGCGAGGAAGCGCTGATCGCCGAGGCCAAGCGCAATGCCACCGTCACCATGCTGACCGACGGCGTGCTGATGCGCCTGAAGAAAGAGGATTTCCGCGAGCTGATGAACGAGCCCCTGCTGCAGTGGGTGAGCCGCGAGCAGGCGAGCGAGATCGTCGCCAAGGGCGGACGCTGGCTCGACGTGCGCCTGCCGAGCGAGCATCAGACGCTCGCGATCGAGGGCGCGCTCAACATCCCGCTCTACCTGATCCGCCTCAAGCTCTCGACGCTCGATCCCAAGATCCCCTACGTCGTCTATTGCGACACCGGCCGGCGCAGCTCCGCGGCGGCCTTTCTGCTGGTCGAGCGTGGCTTCGACGCCTATGTGCTGAGCGGCGGTCTCTCGAACGACGCGACCACGGCGCGCACCGCCGCCGCGGCGCCGAAGCCTGCTGCCGCGACACCCAGAGCCGCACCGCCCGCCAAGCCTCCCGGCGCGCAGTAACGACTGATTCGGCAAGGACGCCGCGCTCGCGGCGCTACATGGTATGCGTGGCCTTGTCGCCCGACAGGGCGCCGGCGAGGTAGGTCTCGATCTTCTTCTGAGTCTGGCCGCGGTCCTGCTCGCTGAACTGCACGCCGATGCCGGCGGTGCGCTTGCCCTGCGCGCCCTTGGGCGTCACCCAGATCACCCGCCCGGCGACCGGCAGCTTCTCGTCTTCGCCCATGAGGTTCAGCAGCATGAACACCTCGTCGCCGAGGCGGTAGTTGCTGTTGGTCGGAATGAACAGCCCGCCGTTCTTCACGAACGGCATATAGGCAAGATACAGCGCGCTCTTGTCCTTGATGGTGAGCGTCAACAGACCTGGCTTGTTCGCGCCCGCTCTCACGGTCCTTTCCCCACTCGCAACGTGTATCGGTCGTGCGTTCATCCGTGCTTCCTATGCTGCGACGCCGGCACCGCGGGGTGCAAGCCGTCGTAACAGAGCCTCGAGCGCCAGTGCGCGGTTTAGCGGCACATCGAGCGCGATCCTTAACTCCCGGACCTCGTCCAGGAGCCCGAACAGCTCGCGTATATTCAAGAACGCCCGGGGTGCTGGCAAGTGGGTGCCAGCGCGCACTTCTGGCATTAAGTTGCCGGCGTCCGGGCCGCGGCGAATGCGTTCTGTGAGCCAATTCTCACAGCAGCGCAGCCTGAGCGGCAGGTCGCTCCGCGCCCAGCGCTCCGCGGCGGCGAGCGGGTCGGCCCTACCCTGCGCCAGTGCATCGAGCGTGTGAAGGGTCTCGGCGCCAATCTGCGCGAGCGCCCCCGGGTCGGCCTCGAGCAGCTTGAGCGGCGCCTCGCCCACGGTGTCGAGCGCCGCGTCCCACTCGCCGGGGCCGCGCACGTCCACCAGCCAGGCCACCGCCTCGGCTCGCTGCGGCGCGTGCACCGCGAGGCGCTGGCAGCGGCTCAGGACCGTCGCGGGCAGCCGCGAGGGCTCGCTCGCCACCAGCGCAAGCAGCGTGCGCGGCGGGGGCTCCTCGAGAGTCTTCAGCAGCGCATTGGCGGCAAAGCGGTTCATGGAGTCCGCCGGCCTGAGGACGCCGACCTTGTAGCCCCCCGCGTGGCTCGTGAGGGCGAGCTCGGATGCGAGGTCGCGCACCTGCTCGATGCGGATCTGGCGCGAATCCTCGAGCGGCGTCACGAGCGTGAGGTCCGGATGCTGCCAGGCGAGCGACCGACGGCAGGCGGTGCAGCTCCCGCAGGGAGCCTCTCCGGGCCGTTCGCATAGCGCGAGACGCGCGGCCCAGTGAGAGAGCCAGTCGCCACCCGCCCCGGGCGCCTCGTGGATGAGCAGCGCGTGCGGCAGCCGGCCGGCGCGCTGAGCGGCGGTGAGCGCGGCCATAGCCGGCGCGATCCAGGGCGGCGCGGTTTCCGCCGGCACTCTCAAGCGAGGTCCTCCAGGATGTCCTCGACCCGAGCCTCGACCTCATCGAGCGGCGCGGCCGCATCGATGACGTGGAAACGCCGCGGCTCGCGGCGTGCCAGCTCGAGGTAGCCTGCGCGGACCTTCTCGAAGAAGGCGATCGTCTCGTTCTCGAAGCGATCCGTGCGGCCGCCTGCCCGCCCGCGCGCCCGGGCAAGCCCGACGCTGACCGGCAGATCGAGCAGCAGCGTGCAATCGGGCGCGAGGCCGCCGTGGACGGCCGCTGCGAGCGACTCGATGAGGTCAGCGTCCACGCCCCGCCCGCTTCCCTGGTAGGCGCGGGTCGCATCGGTGAAGCGATCGCACACCACCCACTCGCCGCGCGCCAGCGCCGGCCGGATGACGCTCTGCAGGTGCAGGTCGCGCGCGGCGAACATGAGCAGCGTCTCGGTCACCGCAGAGAGCGGCTCCGGCCCGCGCTCGAGCACGATCTGCCTCAGGCGCTCGGCGAGCGGCGTGCCGCCCGGCTCACGTGTCAGCCGCCCCGCGATGCGCCGCTGCGCGAGCCACGCGAGCACGAATTTAGCGATCGTCGACTTGCCGGCGCCCTCGATACCCTCGAGCGTGATGAAGCGGGCGGTCACGGGCGGGTACTCCGACCCGCGGCAGGTGGTGCGTGCTGCTGGCGCAGCCGTGCGAGATAGGCCTGCACGGCGGAATTATGCTCCGCGAGGGTTTTCGAGAAATGGTGCGCCCCGTCCCCGAGGCCCGTGGCGACGAAGTAGAGCTCGCCCATCTCATCGGGCCGCACCGCCGCCATGAGGGACTCACGCCCTGGAAGCGCGATCGGCGTCGGCGGCAACCCGGCGCGGGTGTAGGTGTTGTAGGGCGTATCGGCGAGCAGGTCGCGTGTGTGAATCGAGCCGTCGTACCGCGCCCCGAGGCCGTAGATCACCGTGGGATCGGACTGCAGCCGCATGCCCTTGCGCAGGCGGCTCACGAAGACGCCGGCGATACGGCTGCGCTCGGACTTGAGCTGTGCCTCCTTCTCCACCATCGAAGCGAGGATAAGCGCCTGGCCTGGACGGTCGAAGGGGAGCGCCGGGCTGCGCTCGCTCCAGGCCGCGGCCAGCGCCTCACTCATCTTCTCGTAGGCAAGACCGAGGATGACCACATCCGCGGTGTTCGCGGCAAAGCGATAGGTGTCGGGGAAGAAACGCCCTTCAGGGTTCTCGTCCGGATGCCCGAGCGCCGCCATCACTTCGGCGGGGGTCTTGCCGGCGAGCGTGTGGGTCACGTCGGGCTCGTGAGCGAGCAGCTCGAGGAAGTCGGCGAAGGTCGCGCCCTCGACCACCGTCAGCTGCTCGAGGAGCACCTTACCTTCCTCGAACATCGCGAGGATCTCCTCGGGGCTTGCGCGCGCCGGGATCTCGTAGGTCCCGGCCTGCACACGCGGGCGCAGGCCGCTGAGACGCAGGTACCACTCGAGCTGACGGGCGTCGCGCACCACTCCCACTCCCTGAAGCTGCACGAGCACTGAGCGCAGGCTCGCGCCCTGCGCCACCTGAATGCGGGTCGGCAGCGCGGCGGGCCCCGCGCCCCGGTACTCGCGCTCGAGGTGCTGCCAGATCACGCCGGCGGCAGCGCCGGCGACGGCCAGCACCAGCGCCGCGATCACGAGCGCGCGGCGTGGCCAGCGCCCGCCCTCACGCATCGGCGGCCTCCGCCAGCAGAGGCGCGAGGCGCTGCTGCAGCGCGCGGGTCACCTCACCCGGCTCCAGGGTGCGCCCGGCGAGCGCCCACACGGGGCGGAGCCCGATCACCGCACTGGTGAGAAAGAGCTCCCGCGCGCGTGCGAGGTCCGTGCCGTCGAGCACCGTTTCCTCCACCGCGAGGCCAGCCCGTGCCGCCTCACGCAGCACCACCTGCCGCATGATCCCCGCGACGCCGCAGCGATCGAGGAGCGGCGTCCTGAGCACCGCACCCTCGACGAGAAACACGTTGCTCATGACCCCTGAGACCAGCCTCCCGCTTGCCGAGAGCATGAGCGCCTCGGCAATGCCGGGATCGGTCCACTCCCTGCGCGCCAGTACCTGCTCCAGGCGGTTCAGATGCTTCAGGCCGGCGAGCGCCGCATTTTCCGCCAGCCGCGTCGTCGAGAGGCGCACCCGCACGCCCTCCCCGGCCGGGCGCGGATCCTCCGTCTCCCAGCGATAGCGCAGCATCACGCGCGTCGCCTGCTCGGCTCCGGTGGTTCCATAGCCGCGCGCGAGGGCCGGACCCCGCGTGAGCACTATCTTGACGATCGAGCGATCCGACTCGGCCGCGGCGCTGAGGATCTCACACCGCAGCTCTTCGGGCGCGGTCAAGGCGATGCCCAGCCGCGCGCAACCGCGCGTCAGTCGCTCGAGGTGCAGCTTGAGAAACCGCGGCCTGCCGCCGACGCAGGCGATCGTCTCGAAGAGGCCGTCGCCGTAGTGGAGCCCGCGCTCCAGCGGTGACAGCACGCCCCCGGGTGCGCCGTTCACCCACACCGCCGCCGGCGCGCCGTCCGCCGTCATGCGCGCTCCTCGAGCGCCCGCAGCAGCCCCCGGGCCTTGGCACGCGTCTCCTCGAGCTCCCGTTCGGGATCGGAGTCCGCGACGATGCCGGCTCCGGCACGGAAGCCCAGCGCCGAACCGGTGAGCGTCATGGTGCGGATGAGGATGTTGAGGTCGAGCTGTCCGTCGACGGTGAGATAGCCGAGCGAGCCGGTGTAGGCGCCGCGGCCCAGGCATTCGAGCTCGGCGATGATCTGCATGCAGCGGAACTTCGGGCACCCGGTGATCGTGCCGCCGGGGAATACCGCGCGCACGGCGCCGAGCGGCGTCACGTCCGTACGCAGCACTCCGGTGACGTTCGACACGATGTGGTGCACGTGCACGTAGGACTCGATGGTCATCAGCTCATCGACGCGCACCGTGCCCGGCTCGCAGAGCCTGCCGAGGTCGTTGCGCTCGAGATCCACCAGCATGATGTGCTCGGCACGCTCCTTGGGATGCATCGCGAGCTCCGGGATCTCGACGGCATCGCCCCCGGCACGGCGGCTGCGCGGGCGCGTGCCGGCGATCGGCCGCGTGTCGATGCGCCGGCCGGCGACCCGTACCAGCCGCTCCGGAGAGGAGGAAAGAAGCGCCAGACCGCGCCACTGCGCGAGCGCGGCGAAGGGCGCCGGGTTCGCCGCGCGCAGGCGGGCGTAGAGCGCCGCTGCGGCCGCCGCACCCGAGCCCGACACCTCGACGCTCCAGGGGCGTGACAGGTTGGCCTGATAGATGTCCCCGGCGCGCACGTACTCCTTGGCGCGTGCCACGTGTGCAAGGAATACCTGCGGATCCTCCTCGAGCACCGAGCGCACCTGGAGCGTCTCGCGGGGATCGGGCAGCGATGCGGCCGCGTGCGCATCGGCCGAGATCCGCGCCACTGCCTCGGCGGCGTCCCCTTCCCCGACCGCGAACACACGGCCGCTGCCGAGCTCGTGGACGAGCGCACAGGGGGTGCGCAGCGCGAACGCCACCCAGGGAAGCGGGGTGCGCGGCAGCTTGAGCTGCGGCTCGATCTCCTGCGCGAGCTCGTAGCCGAGATAGAGCGCCCACCCGCCCGTGAACGGCAGCCCGGCCGCGGCAGGCGGCGCCGGGTGCGCACGAGCCGCCGCGCCTTCCCGGCGCCACCAGCTCTCCAGTGCGGCGAGGAAGCTCCGGCCCTCGATGGTGGTGCCGTCGGCGCCCAGGCGTCCGTCCGCGCCGAGCCAGAGCGCGCCGCGCGGCTCGGCGAGCAGCAGGCTTGCCTGACTCAGGGGGCCCGCGGCCGCGCTGTCGAGCAGCAGCGGATAGCGCGCGGGATCGGCCGCCGCCAGGCGGCGCAGCACCGCGGGCGGAACCTCGAGCTCGCGAACGAGAGGTGCGTGCGTAGCGGAAAGCCCGTGAGGCGCGCTGCGCGGCGCTAGCTCAGGCGCCGGAAGATGACCGAGCCGTTGGTGCCGCCGAAGCCGAAGGAATTCGAGAGGCTCACGTCGATCTTCATGCGCCGCGCGGTGTTCGGCACGTAGTCGAGGTCGCACTCCGGATCCGGGGTGCGGTAATTGATGGTGGGGGGCGCCACGCCGTCGCGGATCGCGAGCACGGAGAAAATCGCCTCGACCACTCCGGCCGCACCCAGCAGGTGCCCGGTCATCGACTTGGTGGAGCTCACCGCGATGCGCCCGGCGCGCTCACCGAAGGCGCGCTTCAGGGCGACCGTCTCCGCCTTGTCGCCGAGCGGCGTGGACGTGGCGTGCGCGTTGATGTATTGCACCTGCTCGGGATTCAGGGCCGCGTCCCGCAGCGCGTTCACCATGGAGAGCCGCGCGCCCTCGCCATCCTCGGGGGGCGCGGTGATGTGATAGGCATCCCCGCTCATGCCGAAGCCGACCAGCTCCGCATAGATACGCGCACCGCGGCGGCGTGCGTGCTCGAGCTCCTCGAGCAGCACCGCTCCGCCGCCATCGCCCAGCACGAAGCCGTCGCGGTCCTTGTCCCACGGGCGACTCGCCTCGGTGGGAGCGTCGTTGCGGGTCGAGAGCGCCTTGGCCTGACCGAAGCTCCCGAGTCCGCAGCGCGTCGTCGCCATCTCGCCGCCGCCTGCGATGATCACGTCGGCATCGCCGTACTGGATGGTGCGCATGCCGAGCCCGATCGCATGCGTCGAGGTGGTGCAGGCAGTCACCACGCCGAGATTCGGGCCCTTGAGCCCGTAGCGGATCGACAGGTGCCCCGCGATCATGTTGATGATCGTGGCGGGGACGAAGAACGGGGAGATCTTGCGGGGATTGTTGGCCTTGAGATACTCGCTGAAGTCTTCTTCGATGGTCCAGAGTCCGCCGATGCCGGCGCCGCACACCGCCCCGCAACGGGTCGGATCGGTCTTGTTGAAATCGATGCCGGAGTCGGTGACGGCCTGCACGCCGGCGGCAACGCCGTAGTGCATGAACTCGTCCATGCGGCGCGCCTCTTTCGGCGGCAGGTACTGCCCGACGTCGAAGTCGCGCACCTGTCCGCCGATACGCACCGGAAACGCCGACACGTCGAAGCGTGTCACCGGGCCGATGCCGCTCTCACCGCGCAGGATCGCGTCCCACGCCGACTGGACGGTGCTGCCGACCGGAGACACCACCCCGAGACCCGTGACGACGACGCGGCGCTTGCTCACGGTTTCCTACTATGGCGCGCGCTGACGGTCAGGACTTCGCGCGGCGCTCGTTGATGTAGTCGATAGCCTGATGGACGGTGGTGATCTTCTCGGCGTCCTCGTCCGGGATCTCGATCTCGAATTCCTCCTCGAGGGCCATCACCAGCTCGACGGTGTCGAGCGAGTCGGCTCCCAGATCGTCGACGAACGAAGCGTCGTTCGTGACCTGCTCCTGTTTGACGCCCAGCTGTTCGGCAACGATGGCCTTGACCTGCTGCTCGACTGTGCTCATTAGCGGTTGGTCCTCTGTCGCTTATTAAAGGCTCGAAATCCGCCCGCCGGCACGCACCTAAGCCGGACGGCGGGCGCGGTATTGTAGGGGAACACCCCCCGGGCTGCCACTCGGGGCCCCATTGTGCGAGTGGTTGTTTTTACTGGTGAAACTGCCACCCCGCTCGCTCGGCGCAGGCCGCGGCTGGCCTGCGCCTGTGGCGCGCGGCCAACGCTTCTCACGGCATATACATGCCGCCGTTAACGTGCAGCGTCTCCCCCGTGATGTAGCCGGCCTGGGGGGACGCAAGGAACAGCACCGCGGCGGCAATGTCCTCCGGAGTCCCGAGCCGCCCGAGCGGCACGCGCGTCAGGAGCGCCGCACGCTGCTCCTCGGTGAGCGCGCGCGTCATGTCGGTGTCGATGAATCCCGGCGCGACTGCGTTCACCGTGATGCCGCGCGAGGCGAGCTCCTGGGCGAGCGACTTGGTCAAGCCGAGGAGCCCGGCCTTGGCGGCCGCGTAATTCGCCTGTCCCGGGTTGCCGGTGAGGCCGACGACCGAAGTGAGATTGATGATGCGGCCGCGGCGCTCCTTCATCATGCGCCGCACGCACGCCTTGCAGAGGCGGAACGCCGCGGTGAGATTGGTGGCGATGACGCGATCCCAGTCCTCCGGCTTCATCCGCAGCAGCAGCACGTCGCGCGTAATCGCCGCGTTGTTCACCAGAATCGTCGGCAACTCGCCTGCGGCCTCGAGCTCGGCGATGAGCGCATCGATCGAGGCGGGATCGCCCGCGTCCAGCTGCGCACCGCGACCGTTGTATCCGTGCGACGCAAGCGCCGCGGTGAGTTTCGCCGCGCCCTCGGCGCTGGTCGCGGTGCCGATCACGCGCGCCCCCGCCTTCCCTAAGGCCAGCGCAATCGCGTGCCCGATTCCGCGCGAGGCGCCGGTCACCAGAGCAATTTCGTTCTCAAGCATGACTGCCCTCTCGGGTGGCTTTGAGCGCGGCGTCGATCGAGGCCCCATCCTCGAGCGCAAGAAACTCGAGCCCCGCGCGCCGTTCGATACGGCGATTGAGCCCGGTCAGCACCCGCCCCGGTCCGCACTCGATGACCTCCTCGACGCCGGTCGCGACCAGCGCGCGCAGCGTCTCGGTCCAGCGCACCGGGCTCGACAGCTGCCGCACCAGGAGATCCCGGATCTCGGGCGGGTCGGCGTGCGCCGTGGCATCGACCGCGCTCACGTAGCGCAGGCGGGGCGGCTTCAGACTCACCACCGACAACCGGCCCCGCAGCCGCTCGGCGGCGCCGCGCATGAGAGTGCTGTGGGACGGCACGCTCATTGGGAGCATCACGACGCGCTTGGCGCCGCGCGCCTTCGCCGCCGCGATCGCGCGCTCGACGGCGGCGCTCTCGCCGGCGATCACCACCTGCCCGGGCGAGTTGAAATTCGCCGCTTCCACGACCGAGCCGGGACCCCCGCCCGCGGCGGCCTCGCGGCAAGCGGCCTCCACCTCCGCATCCTCGAGGCCGAGGACCGCGGCCATGGCGCCGGTGCCCACCGGGACGGCCTCCTGCATGACTTCGCCGCGGAAGCGCACCAGGCCCACGGCCGCACGGAACTCGAGCGCTTCGGCACACACCAGCGCGGTGAACTCCCCGAGACTGTGCCCGGAGACGATTGCAGGCTCAGCCCCGCCGCGTGCGCGCCAGCAGCGCCAGGTGGCAACGCCGGCGGTGAGCAGCGCCGGCTGGGTGCGCTCGGTCGCGTTGAGCGCCTCCTCGGGACCCTCGCTCACGAGCTTCCACAGGTCGTAGCCGAGCACCGCCGAGGCCTCATCGAACGTGACGCGCACGGTCGCATCCGCCGCGGCCAATGCACCGAGCATGCCGATCGATTGCGAGCCCTGTCCCGGAAAGACGAACGCGAACGCCATGCCCACCCCGGAAACGCCGTGAGGGCGAAAATTATACCGGCTTGGCTCGAGGCCTCAGGCACGCGGCCGCCGCGAGCCCGCCCAGCACCCCATAGAGGTGCGCCTCGGTCACCACCGGCAGCCCCGCGGAGATCGGCAGCGCGCCCATCCACTGTTCCCAGGCGAGCTTGCCGGCGAGGAATGCCGCGAGCACCCAGCCCTCAGGCTCGCCCCGACGCAGCCGCGCGAGCGCGCCGGCCGCCATGGCGCCGTGCAGCGCTCCCGAGGAACCCACGTACCAGCGCAGGGTCGAATCCCACAGCCACAGTCCCGCATCGATGGCAGCGATCGAGGCCAGCACGATGGCGGCCCACTGCCGCGGCGTGTAGTCGCGGGCGAACAGCGCCCACACCAGCAGGGTCCCCAGGCAGTTCAGCAGCACGTGGTGCAGGTCGAGGTGAACCAGGTGCGCCGTCAGCAGCCGCCACAGCTCGCCCCGGGCGAGCGCTACGCGGTCGTAGCGCAGGAGCACGCGCCCGGGGTCGCCGGTCGCGGCGATGAGGAGCAGCAGCGCGCAGAGCGCGAGCAGGGCCCACCCGTAAGTCGCGTCGCAATTGAGCGACCGCAGCAGCCGAGCCACGTGGTTCACGAAGGTCAGAGCCCCCCATTTGTTATGATCCGACCCGCTTTTCAACCGGCGGCCGGTGCCGCCCGCGAGCGCCACGTTATGAAGACAAAAGAGGTTAGCAGAGGCCGCATCACCCGGTACGCCCGGACGCGCGGCTTCACCCTCATCGAGATCATGGTGGTGGTAATCATCATCGGGCTGCTGGCAGCGGTGATCGTGCCGAGCGTGATGAAGCGCGTCGATGACGCCAAGGTGGCGAAGGCGAAGGAGGACATCCAGAGCCTCGAGACGGCGCTCACGATGTACTACATGGATAACTCCAAGTACCCGACCAACGAGCAGGGGCTCACCGCCCTGAGCACGCAGCCGACCGATCCCACCATCAAGAACTGGAAGGCCGGCGGCTACATCGAGCGCATCAGCAAGGATCCCTGGGGGAACGACTACCAGTTCCTCTTCCCCGGCACGCACGGCAAGGCCTACGACCTGTGCTCCCTCGGCGCCGACGGTCAGCCCGGCGGCGACGGCATCAATGCCGATATCTGCAACTGGAATCTCAACCAGTAGCGCGCCGCTGCGGCGCCGGCGCACCGGAGATCGGGCCGGCTCCGGGTTCACACTGATCGAGATGCTGATGGTCGTGCTGATCATCGGGCTGGTATCGGCGGGAATACTGCTCACGGCGAGCCTGACCGGGCGCGACCCCGACCTGACGCGTGAGAGCGACCGGCTCTTCGCCCTGATCAACTACGCGCGCGAGCAGGCGGAGCTGCAGACGCGCGAGTACGGGATCCTGTTCCAGGAGGACGGCTACGAGTTCCTCGTCTACGACCCGCAGCTCGCGCAGTGGCGCGGCGTATTCGAGGACGACGCGCTCACCGCGCGCAAGCTCCCGGCCGGCGTCGGCGTGCGGCTCGTGGTGGAGACCCGGCCGGTGGTGCTGCGCCGCCCGGTAGACGCTCACGACAAGACCCCGCAGGTGATGATCTACTCCAGCGGCGACCTCACCTCCTTCGCGGTGATCCTCGAGCGCGACGGCGGGGTACGCAGCGTCACGCTCGCGCAGGACGACCAGGGTCAGCTCGTCGAGCAGCCGCTCGTCGAGGCACGCGCGCCATGAGCGCCGGGCGGCTCGGCGGCGCGCGCGGCTTCACGCTGATCGAGGTACTGGTGGCGCTGGCGATCGTCACGGTGGGCATGGCGGCCGTGCTCGGCACCGTCTCTTCCTCGGCGGACACTGAGGTCTACCTGCGCGACAAGACCTTCGCGAACTGGGTGGCGCTCAACCAGATCGCGCAGGTGCGCGTGAGCGGCCAGCTGCCCGCGCCGGGCAAGAGCGACGGGGACAGCGAGTTCGCCGGGCGCAAGTGGCACTGGCACCAGGAGGTCACCACGACCCAGGTGCCCGGCATGGTGCGCATGGATGTCAGCGTGCGCCCCGCCGACGCGCAGAGCACGGACAGCGATCGCGGCTGGTACGCGACGGTGAGCGGCATCTCCGGCGATGCAGTCGGAGCGCCGCGTGGCGATCTTCCCGACTGGGGCGCACAGCTGCTCACACCCGGCTCGAACGCGGCCGGCGGAACGCCCGCGACCACCCCGGGAGCGACCCCGGGGACGGCGCCCGGCGTATCACCCACAGGTCCCCAGCAGCCCGGCCCCCCGACCCGGCAACCCCCGGGCTCGCAATGAGCCGCGGCCGCCTCACGCGCGGTCCCGGCGTGCGACGGCCCGCGCGGGGTTTCACGCTGCTCGAGCTCCTGGTGGCGCTGTTCATCGCAGCCCTCATGTTCGCCATGGGCTACGGCGCCATCAGCGAGGCCATCACGGCGCGCGCCTCGCTCAAGGAAAAGCAGGCACGGCTCCTCGAGCTGCAGACCGCGGTGCGCGTCCTCGAGCAGGACTTCGTGCAGCTCGTGCCGCGCCCGGTGCGCCAGCCGATCGGCGATGAGCCCTCGCAGCCTGCCCTGCAGGCCAGCCCGGGCGGAACGCAATCCGCCGGTCCCGTGTCCTCGCTCGGCTCAGGGAGCGCGCCCACCTCCTCGCAAGGCACGACCAGCGGGACGCCGCCGCTCATCGCGCTGACGCGCGGCGGCTGGGCGAATCCGACCGGCCTGCAGCGCCCGGCGCTGCAGCGCGTCGCCTACTTTCTCGAGAACGGCACGTTGCGGCGCGAGTACTGGTTTGTGCTGGACCCGACCCTGTCGAGCACCACGGCCCGGCGCGACCTGCTGAAGAAAGTGAAGTCGGTGACCTTGCAGTTCCTGGACCTCACTCACACCTGGCAGGCGCAGTGGCCACCTGCCACCGTGGTCGGCGCGCAGGCGCTCGAGAGCAGTCTGCGCATCCGGCCGCTCGCCGTGCAGGTCACGATCGATACCGAGGACTTCGGCAAGATCGTGCGCATCTTCGAGGTGGCCGGCTGATGCGGCATTGCGCACTCCGCGGCCGCCGTGGCTGCAGTGCCGGCCCGCCGCATGCGCAGCGCGGCATCGCGCTGCTCGTGGCGATCCTCCTGGTCGCGCTCGGCACGATCCTCGCCGCCGCGATCGCCTACGAGAACGCCATGACGTTCCGCCGCGGCGCCGCAACCTACGCATTCGACCAGGGGCTGCTCGTGCAGCAGGGCGCCGAGGCCCTGGCGGCGTATGGGCTGCGCCTCGCGCAGAAGTCCGACCCGCAGCATACCTATGCCTCCGAGGGCTGGGCCCAGCCGGTGGGACCCTTCGAGGTGGTGCCGGGCGTGATGCTCACCGCCTCACTCGAGGACCTGCAGGGGCGCTTCAACCTCAACAGTCTGGTGAGGCAGGACGGCACACCCGATCCGGTCGAGGTGACGGCGTTCCAACAGCTGCTCGTCCTGCTCGGGCTCGAGCCGAAATGGGCCGGATACGTGGTGGACTGGATCGACCGCGACATCGTGCCCTCGGTTCCCGACGGCGCCGAGGACAGCGTCTACATGGGTCAGACGCCTGCCTACCGCACACCCAACCGCTACATCACCAGTGCCAGCGAGCTGCTCGCGCTCCCGGGATTCGGGCGCGAGCGTTACGTGGCTCTGGCACCCTACGTGACCGCGCTCCCCTACGGCGTCAAGCTCAACATCTGCACCGCCAAGGGCCCGGTGCTCGATGCGTTTCTCGGCCACGGCGATTTCTCCAGCGACCTCGACGGACTCGCCAAGAACCGCGCGACGGCGAGCGGCTGCTTCCCCAAGCTGAGTGATTACCAGGCCGCGGCGGACCCGGCCACCTGGAAGAACATCTCCTCGCAGCTGCAAATGACCTCGAGCTACTTCCGCCTGACGAGTCTCATCACTATTGGCAGCACCGAATTCAACTTGTACAGTCTTCTCATGCAGGACCCAACGGGTCAGGTGCGTCCGATCCTGCGCAGCTACACACCCGATTGATGGAGCCCCCCGCACATGGCTGACTGGCTGCTGCTGCGTCTGCCGCGTACGCCGCGGGAGCCGGCCACCTGGCTGATCGCGAGTGCCGCCGGCGCGCCGCTCGCCGCGACGCAGACCGGGCCACTGGAGGCTGCCGCCGCAGCCGCCGCCGGCCGACGCGTGTGCGCGCTGGTGCCGGGGAGCGACGTGCTGCTCGCGGAGCCGGAGCTCCCCGTCAGGAGCGGCGTGAAGGCACAGCAGCTCGTGCCCTATGCGCTCGAGGAGCAGCTCGCCGACAACATCGACGAGCTGCACTTCGCCCTCGGCCGCCGCTCGGCCGACTCACAACGCACGCCGGTGGCGGTGGTGGCGCGCGCGCTGCTGGACGAGTGGCTCGGGGCCTTGCGCCGCGCGAGCCTCGAGCCCGAGTGCCTGTACGCCGACAGTGAGCTGCTGCCGGCCAATCCGGGCCAGGCGGTCATCCTCCTCGAGGAGGACACCGTGTTCGTGCGCGCACCCGGCGCGCCGCCCGTCACCTTGCCGGTCGATGCCCTCGCCGAGGCGCTCACCATCGCCGGATCGCCGCCGCGCACGCTCGCGCCGACGGCTGGGGCGCCCCAGGACAGCGGCACGGCCGCGGCGGCCCGCGGACTTATCCTCTACGGCGGTACCGCCGAGTGGCAGCAGCATTCGGCCGAGGTCGAGGCGGCGCGCGAGCGCTTTGCCAGCGTCAAGGTTCAACTGCTCGGCGATGGCCCGCTCGCGCTCTTCGCGCAGCAGCTGCCGACGACCAGCGCGATCAACCTGCTGCAGGGGAGCTATGCACCGAAGAGCGTGCGGGGCGCGGGGCTGTCTGCCTGGCGCGTCGCGGCGCTGCTGCTGCTCTCGCTCATCGCGCTGCACGTGGTGGGCAAGGCCGCGCAGCTGCGTGTCCTCAAGGGCCGGGAGCAGCAGGTCGATGCGTCGATTCGCGACACCTTCCACCGCGCCATGCCCGGGGAGCCGAGCACGACCGATGCGCGGCGGCGCATGGAGCAGCGGCTGCTCGCCGTGCGCAGCGGCGGCGCATCGAACGGCCTGCTTGGCGCGCTGCAGGCCGTGGCCCAGGCCCGCGGCGCAGCCCCGGGCGCGAGCCTCCAGTCGCTCAACTTTCACGACGGCCTCCTCGAGCTCACGGTGAATGCTCCCGATGCCGCGAGCCTCGATCACTTGAGCCACGAGCTGCGCAACAGCGGCTGGCAGGCGGATCTGGTCGGCGGCAACACCGTTGGCAGTGCGTACCAGGGGCGACTCCAGATCCGCGCCCGGGGCCCCTAGCATGAAGCTCGCCGCCGACAGTCTCTCTCTCGATGGCGTGCAGCGGTGGTTCGCGGCGCTCGCGGAGCGCGAGCGCCGCATCGTGACGGTCGGCGCCGCGCTCGCGCCGGTGCTGCTGATCCTCGGGGTGCTGCTGCCGCTCGACCGCAGCGTCGCCCAGGCGCACGAGCGGCTCCTCAAGAAGCGCAGCGACCTCGCCTGGATGCAGGGCGTGGCTCCCGAGCTCGCCGCCTCGCCGCAGCCGCCCTCCGCCGCCGGAGAATCGCTGCTCGTGATCGTCGATCGCTCGGCACGCGAGTCGGGACTCGCCGGGACGCTCGCCGGCAGCGAGCCTGCCGGGCCCGGCGGCCTGTCGCTGCGGCTGCAGAAGGCGCCCTTCGATGCGCTCATTGCCTGGCTCGCGCGGCTCGCGCAGCAGAACGGCATCCGCGTGGACTCGGCCACCATCGACAGTGCCGGCGCTCCGGGCCTCGTGAACGCCGCCGTCTTGCTGCACGCGGGTTGAAGTGCCGCGCACGCTGCGGTTCGTGCTGCTCGCCGCGGCTGCCTTCGCGGTCATGCTGCTTGCGCGGCTGCCGGCCAGCTGGGTGGTGCCGCGTACCGGGGCCCTCGCCTGCGCGAGCGCCGACGGCTCGGTCTGGCGCGGCGCGTGCAGCGGCCTCACGGTCGCGCGCGCCCCCTTCGGCGACCTCGCCTGGGATCTCGCGCCGCTCAGGCTCCTCACCGGCTCACTCGCCGCCCACGTGGTGCTCACGCACGGCCCGGTGACGGGAAGCGCCGATGTCGCGCTGAGGCTCGGCGGCCGCGTCGAGCTGCGCAACCTGGTCGCCGATCTGCCGCTCGACCCGCGGCAGCTTCCGCGCCTGCCGCCGCAGCTGCGCGGCAGCGTGCACACCGACCTCGCGCTCGCGCGCATCGAGCACGGCGCGCTAACCGAGCTCAAGGGGCGGCTCGAGGCGCACGATCTCACCCAGCGCACCGGCCATGTCACGCGGCTCGGCAGCTACGCCGTCACGTTTCCGGGCGGCGGGCCCGAGCCCGTTGGCACGGTGGTGGATCTCGGCGGGCCGTTGGCCGTGCAGGGGACACTGCGCCTGACGAAGCAGCCCGGTTACGTGCTGGAAGGCACCGTCGCCCCTCGCGCCGACGCCGCACCCGAGCTCGTCGGCGACCTGCAGTACCTCGGCAGCCCCGACGCGCTCGGCCGCCGGCCCTTCAATATCGCCGGCACGCTCTGAGCCCAGGCCCGGCAGGACGCCCCGATCCGGCGCCTTGTACTAGCCGAGCTCGCGGAACGCACCGAGCAGCGGGAAGTACAGCGCCGCGCGCACCGGCTGCGCGCCGAGCGCGCGCGCCAGGTCGCGGTAGGTAGCGAGCTGCGTGCGGTAGCGCTCGATCTCCTGCTCGAGGAACTCGCTGAGTCCCCCGCCCTCGTGCGCGCTCGTCTTGTAATCGATCACCCAGCGCGTGCCCTGCTCATCGATGAAGCAGCGGTCGATGACGACACTGCGCAGGCGTCCCTCGCTCACGCCCGAGAGCTCCCACTCGCTGTGCGCTTGCGGGTGGGCGCTGTCGAGAATCCAGCGCCCGCGCTCGTCGGCGAGCGTCTGCCGGAGCGCGGCGAGCACGCTCGCCTGCGCCCGGGGGCGCTCGCGCTCCGGCACGCCGGCGCGCCTGAGAGCCACGAGCACCGTCTCGCTCTCTTTCTCGATCACGTCCGCCGGCGGCAGGGGCACCGCGCGCGAGAGCCGCGCGAGCCAGCCGTGCACGACTGTGCCGATGTGGCGCTGCGTTTCGCCCACCCAGCTGAACTCGGTCGGCTCGGCCGCGAGGTACGCTTTCGGCAGCTGCTCGATCGCGACCCGCGGCGGTACCGGCGCAGGCTGCCAGCTCGGCCGCAGCCGCAGCAAGGGGCCCGTGCGCGCCGGCGCCGCCGCAGCCGCGGCCGCAGCGGCAGTGGTCTCGAAGCGCGGCGCGAGCGCCGGCCAGAGCGCGGCGAGGGCGCTGCGCCGGTCGGGCTTCACGGCGCCGTCGGCGCCCGCCGCCGGAGCGGCGGACAACCACAGCGTGCGCCGCGCGCGTGTCGCCGCCACGTACATGAGGCGCCGCCGCTCGTGAAGGTCGTGCTGGCGGATGAGATCCTTGAGGTAGACGTTGAGATCACCTTCCTCCTCCCGCGCGCCCACCGCCGGCGCCGGCGCGATGAGCAGGTTGCTGGCGCGCGCCGCACTCGGCAGGTCGATCCAGCGCAGCAGGCGCCGCTCGGGCGCACGTGTGGTCCGCTCGAGCGCCGGGACCAGGACGTGGTCGAACTCGAGTCCCTTGGCGCGGTGGATGGTCATCACCTGCACGGGGTTGTCGCCCGCCGCCGGCGCGCTGTAGAGATGTTCGAGCAACGGTCCGAGGTCCTCGGGCCCGCGCCACCCGAGCGTGGCCGCCCGCTCGGCGAGGGCTGCGAAGAAACTGCGGGCATCGGCGAGCTCGTGCGACGCGTAGGCATCGCTCGCGCCGAGGCGCAGCCAGGTCGCCTCGAGCCAGCTCGCCACGGGCTCGGCGCCGCGGCCCGCGAGGGCCTCGCCGAGGACGGCGCGCAGCCGCTCGAGGTGCACCCGGTCGGCGGGGTCGCAGCGTGCCAGGCGGTCGGGATTGCCGAGCGCCTCGAAGAGGAGCTCGGGATCGCCCGGGCCCGAGAGCGCCGTCAGTGTCGCCAGGCGCGCGCCGCACCACGGCGCGCGCAGCACCGCGAGCCATGCGGCGCGGTCGGCCAGGTCGTGCAGCGCGCGCGCGAGCTGCACCAGATCGCGCACCACCAGCCGCTCACGCAGCGGCACGAGGTCGACACCGAGTGGCGCGAGCCCGAGGGCCTCGAGCGCGGCAATGACCACCACGGCGTGCGCGTGGGCGGCCACCAGTACGCCCACCGTGCCTTCGGGATCGAGGCGCCGCAGCTCCGCGACGCGAGCCGCGAGGGCGCGCGCCTCGGATGCGGGCTCGCCCGGATAGAGGCGCAGCGTGACCGGCGTGATCCCGGCGAGCCCGGGTGCGGCGTCGCGTGTCGGCAGACTCTCGCGATAGCTCACACCGCCCGCGCGCAGCTCGTCGACCGGCGGAAACACCTGCGCGAACAGCTCGTTGGTGAATTGCACGAGAGGCCGCTGTGCGCGGAAATTGCGCAGCAGCCGCAGCGCCTTGAGCGGCAGACGTCCGATGCCGGCGGCGCGCGCGCGCAGGAACAGTCCCACTTCGGCGTCGCGGAAGCGGTAGATCGACTGCATGGGATCGCCCACCACGAACAGCGTGCGCCCGTCGCCCGGCTCCCAGCCGACGGTGAGCGCCTCCAGCAGCTGCACCTGCGCGAGCGAGGTATCCTGGAACTCGTCGACCAGGATGTGGCGCAGCGTGAGCCCCGCGCGCAGTGCGAGCTCGGTCGGCTCGCCGCCCTCGGTGAGCGCCTGGCGCGCCGCCCCCGTCACGTACGTGTAATCGACCCGCCCGGCTTCGGCGAACGCGGCCTGCAGCTCCGCGGCAGCGCGCTTCAGGATGCGCGACAGCGCGGCAATGGCCGCCGCATCCTCCGCGGCGAGCTCCGCCGCCGGCGCGCGTCGCAGCTCGAGCAGCGCCTCGCGTACCCCGCGCACGGCTCGCAGGTCGTCGATCAGACTCTTGAGCCGCTCGCGTACCGGCGGCTCGGTGAAGCCGGGGCGCAGCCGGTGCGCGGAGAGCTGCTTGCGCCAGTCGTTGCGCGTGAGGACCAGATGGGCGAAGTGCTTCCAGCGCGCGAGGTCTTCGGGCGCGGTGCCGAGCGGGCCGGCGCCCGGGAGGCTCGCGGCGCGCCGGCGCAGTACTTCGGGCAACAGCTCGCCCAGCGCCTCGAGCCGCGCACACGTCTCGGCCGCCAGACTCTCGCTCACTCTGCGGCACAACGACTGCGGGTCCGCATCGATGACGAAGCGCAGCCAGTGCCCGCGCTGCTCGAGCATCTGTGCGATCAGCCGCTCGAGATTCAGCCAGTGATTGTCGAGTCGCTCGAACAGCAGCTGCGCATCGCCCTGAATCTCCGGGTCCTCTTCTGCAGCCAGGAGCGTGCGCCGCGCGGCGCGCTGGTAGATCTTGCCGGCGTTCTCGGTGATGCTGAGCACTCCCCCGACGCGCGAGGCGACGGGCAGCTGGCTCGCCAGCCAGTAGTTGAAGGAGTCGATCGTCTGGATGCGCAGGCTCTCGGGCTCGGTGTCGAGCCGCCAGCCGCGCACCCTGCCGTGCGCGAGCGCCGCCGCCGCCAGCGGGGCGAGCGCTGCGGCTCCGGGATCACCCCGCGGCAGCTCCGCGCGCAGCGCGCGGATGACCCGCGCGCGCATCTCCGCCGCGGCCTTGCGGGTGAAGGTGATCGCGAGGATCTCGCCCGGGTCATCGACCGCAGCGAGAAGCCGCAGGTAACGCTGTGTCAGTACCGCCGTCTTGCCGGAGCCGGCGGGAGCCTCGAGCAGGATCGAGGCCGCCGGCTCCACCGCCTCGCGTCGGGCCGCGTCGTCGAGCCGTTCGCGCGGATCACTCATCGGCTTCGTCCGTGTGAGTGCGGACCTCGGGGGCGAGGTGCGCCCCGATGCGGCAGAGGTCGGTGAGGTGGCAGTAGTCGCAGGCGCCGGGCGCCGGGTCGACGCGTGCCGCGCCGGCGAGGAAGTCACGCACCAGCCGCTCGACGAGCGCCGCCCAGGCGCGCTGCTGCCGGCCCCAGTCGGCAACGGCGGCGCCGGTTACCGCCGGGATGGCGCGCACCCGCGGCAGCACCTCGCCGCTCGCCGCCACGCCCGTGAAGCGCACCTCGCGCGCCGTCAGGTTGACGGTGGCGAGCGCGACCACGTCGGCGCCCAGCGCCGCGAGGTAGGCGAGCAGCTGTGGGTAAGTCGGGCGCTCCCCGTACCAGTCGGGAGTCTCCGGGCGCCCGCTCTTGTAGTCGAGCACGACGCGGCCGCCGGCCACGGCGTCCACGCGGTCGAGCCGCATGCGCAGCCGCCCGCCGCCGAGCGACAGCTCGGTCACCTGCTCGGTCGCCTGCACGGTGAAGGGCGCCCGGGTGCGCTCGAGCTCGCACAGCCGGCGGATGAGCCGCTGCGCGCGTGCGCACTCGCGCGCCAGCGCGGGCGAGAGCGCGCTGAAGAGGTCGAATTGCCCGTCGGGTAAGCGATGCGCACGCCGTCGGCGGCCGCGTGCCTCGAACTGCAGCGCCTGGGCACCCCGCGCGACGCAATCGGCGATCAGCGCATCGAGCGCTCCGTCCCCGAGGACGCCGAGGCCCGCCGAGTCGCGCAGCCTCTCCCACAGCAGCTGCAGCGCGGCGTGCAGCAGCAAGCCCCGCTGATCCATCGGCACGCCGGGCTCGGCGCGCTCGGCAGCGGCCGCTCCGAGGCGCAGCTCCGCGTAGGCGCGAAAGGCGCAGCTGTTCTGCAGCGTGATGGCGCGCGTGCCCGAGGGCAGCGGCTTCGGCGCGGTGAACGGCACGCCGCGGACATCCTCGCGCCCTTCGGTGCAGCCCGCGCGGTGCAGCCGCAGCGGGAGCCACAGGCCGCGCGGCGCCGCATCGACCAGCGTCACGTCTGCGAGGCAGGGGCTCGGCAGGAGCTCGAGGTCCTTCTCGCGGGCCGGCACGGAGAGCACGAGCTCGCGGGTGGCGCGCCGCCAGGCGCGCATCAGCGCGCGTGCCTCGGCGCGGCGGCCCGCCGCGCTCGCCTCCGGCATGCCGGCCGTGAGCTGCGCCGCGAGCGGCAGAAACGCATCCGGCATCACCGGCATCGGCAGGAGGTCCGCGCTGAGCGACCCGACCCAGATGCCGTCGTACGTGACGATCGGGTCGACCAGCATCGGCGAGATTGTGACCGGTGCGTCCTCGTCCGCCGGACGGTAGGCCGTATGGGCAGCCAGCGCCTCGAGCTCACCGAGGGCCGCCTCCCGGCTGAAAGTCCCCACAGCCGTGGCCAGTGTGCCGAACTCCTCGAGGAGCTCGCGCCAGCGCAGGCGTGTCTGCTGCACGGCGCTGTCGGGCGGCAGGACTCCGGGGAAGCTGAGCGCGGCGAGGGCCGTCTCGAAGCGCTCAGACCAGCGTCGGGGTGAGCGGCTCCCCTCCCCGAGGAGCCCGGCCGCGCGGCGCGTGAGCGCCTCGAGAGCGCTCGCGGCGGGCTTGAGCTCGCGCGGCGCGAGCTGCAGCGCTCCGAAGAGCTCCCGCAGGCCGAGGCTCGCCGCGCCACGCTGACGCAGCAGCAAGGCGAGCGCGGCGCGCGCCCCCGGCGCAGCAGCGCCCCAGTAAGGAGATGCGAGCCAGTGCCCGAGCGCGTCAAGATCGACCGTGGCTCCGCTCAGGATCCTGAGCGAGAGGAGCGCCTGCGCGGGGAGCGGCTGCGACCCGAGCGGCTCGCCTCCCTCGATCGCGACGAGGGCCGGCGGCACTCCGCTTCCTAAGAGCACGGCGCCCGGATCGAGGCACCCGCGCACCAGTGCGGCGAGGCGCTCGCGCGCCGCCGCCGATCCCGGCAGCATCACGAGGAGTCGCGCGTCGGGCTGTGCCGCGAGACGCTCGCGGCACCACGCCGCGATCGCCTCGAGCTGTGCTTCGCCGTCCGCCGTGCGCACGCCGCGCGGACTCGCCGCGCCGGCCGCCGTGGTCGCACCCGCCGCCGGGACGGCGGCTCCCGCTAGGCGGGCCAGCGCGCGCGGCAGCACATCGAAGCCGCGCAGCAGCGGCCGACGCTCGACCGACACCGGCTCGAGGCCGCTCATGAGCGCAGCGGCGCTCGCCGCGCCGAGGTCACGGCCGCGGGCGAGGAACAGCCGCTGCGCCTCGTGGAAGAGTCGCGCCTCGCTGTCGGCGGCGCCACGGTCGACCATGATGCCCCACTCCGCCGCCCGCTCGGCAGCGCGCCGCAGCGACTCGGCCAGCGGCTCGGTGCTGAGGAACGGATGGTCGCCGGCCGCCGCGCGGGCGGCTTCGTCCGCGGCCTCGCGCCACAGCCGCCACTCTTCCGTCGGTGCGAGAATCCGCGGCCACTCGCCGGGCGCGTCTTCGGCCGCGTGCTCGCACTCGCGCCGCACCCACGCCGCAGGAACCAGTACGTCCGGGCTCGCCCAGACGCGCTCGCCGGCGGTGAGCTGCGCTGCGGCGTACGCGAGGCGCAGCGCGTGCGAGCGCTGGCGCATGGGAACGATGAGCGTCCCGCCACGCCGGATGTGCTCGTCTACTTCAACATTAATCCTAAACAAAACAGGGCAGTATGATAGTTTGCGTAGAGTTTACTTGAAGCGGGTTTCCGCGCTCAGCACGTTAGCCGCGGTCCCGACCGAGCCCGTCTCGGCGCTCGCGTAGGCACCGAGCAGCTCCTCGATACGACCGAATACCTCGCGCAACGTCGCCGCATCGGGGAGATTCGTGATGCGGAAGTGATTGCGGTAGGGCACGTTGAAGCTCACTCCCGGAGCGACCAGGACGTGCTTCTGCTCGAGGAGATCGAGCGCGAACTGCTGGTCGTCGAAGCCCGGCAGGACCTCCGCATCGACACCTACGAAGGCGTACATCGCGCCCCGCGGGGGCGCGAGCGTGAGGTAGCGGCTGCGCCGGACGGCTTCGAGGATCACGGCGCGCGACTCGTACAGCCGCCCCCCCGGGGCGATGAGCTCGCGGATGCTCTGGTGTCCGCCGAGGGCGGTCTGTATCGCCCACTGCGCCATGACGTTCGAGCACAGCCGCAGCGAGGCAAGGAGCTCGAGCGCGTTGAGATACTCGGCTGCTGCATGCACGCGACCCGAGAACGCCGCCCAGCCCGCCCGGTAGCCGCAGGCCCGGTACACCTTGGACAGGCCCGAGAGCGTCCCGCACAGCGTGTCGTGCACCAGCGTCGCCATCGGCACGAACTCGGCGCCGTCGTAGGTCATCTGGTCGTAGATCTCATCGCTGAAGACCACCAGCCCGTGGCGCTCCGCGAGCCGCGCGAGCGCCTCGAGCACCGCGCGCGGGTACACGGCGCCGGTTGGATTGTTGGGATTGATGATGACGAGCGCGCGCGTGCGGGGGGTGATGAGCCGGGCGATCTCCGCCGGGTCGGGCACAAAGCCGTGCTCGGGACGGCACGGATAGTGCAGCGGCCGCCCGCGGTTGAGCGTCACCGCCGCAGTCCACAACGGGTAGTCGGGGCTCGGCACCAGCACCTCGTCGCCGTCGGAGAGCAGCGCCCGCAGCGTCAGATCGATGAGCTCGCTCACGCCGTTACCGATGAACACCTCCTCGGCGGTGATCCCGCTGACGCCGCGCGCCTGCTGCTGCATCACCACCGCTTCGCGCGCCGGGAAGATGCCCTTCTGGTGGCAGTACCCCTCGGCCTGACCGAGGTTCTCGATCATCGCGAGGCGCATGGTCTCCGGGGTGCGCAGCCCGAAGGCGCGCGGGTTGCCGATGTTGAGCGAGATGATCTCGTACCCCTGGCGCTCGAGCTCGAGAGCGCGGCGGGCGAGGCGCCCGCGGATCTCGTAGCGCACGTGCTTCAGGGCCTGGTTGGGGAGGATTCCGGGTTCAGTCTTCATGGGGAAAGAATAGCTCGCGCCAGCGATGACATGCCACGCGATCGGCCCCACCACCCTCGCCCGCCGTGATCTCCCACGCCGGCAGCCGCTCGGCGCACAGCTCGAGCGCATGCGGACAGCGGGTCCGGTACACGCAACCGCTCGGCGGCGCGAGCGGTGATGGCGGCTCACCCGGCCGGGCGCGGCCGAGGCGCCCCGGCTGGACCGCGGGGTCCGCCACCGGGACCGCCTCGAGGAGCTCGCGCGTATAGGGGTGGCGGGAGCTCGCGTACAGCCGCTCCGCACGGGCGAGCTCCATCATCCTGCCCAGGTACAGCACCAGGACGCGCTCGCACAGCCTGCGCACGACTCCGAGGTTGTGGCTCACGAACAGCACGCTCACGCCCGACTCGCGCCGCAGCGAGGCGAGCAGCGCGAGGATCTCCCCTTGCGTCGGTCCGTCGAGGGCGCTCAGGGGCTCATCGCACACCAGCAGCCGCGGCTCGAGGATCATGGCGCGCGCAATGCCAACGCGCTGGCATTGGCCGCCGGAGAGCTGGTGGGGATAGCGGCCCGAGAGCTCGGCGCCGAGCTCCACCCGGGAAAGCATCGTCGCGATCGCGGCGGTGCGCGCTTCCGGGTCGAGCCCGCGCCGATGCACCGAGAGCGGCTCACCCACGATCTCGGCAACCGTCATGCGCGGATCGAGGCTCCCGAGCGGATCCTGGAAGACCATCTGCAGCTCGCCGCGCAGCGCGCGCAGGGCGCGCGGCGGCAGGGCGAGCAGGTTCCGGCCCATCCAGACCACCTCTCCGGCGCAGGGCTCGAGCAGCGCGAGCACCGCCCGCGCCAGCGTCGATTTGCCACCACCCGACTCCCCGACCACGCCGAGCGCCTCGCCGGCGCCGAGCTCGAGGGTGACCCCGCTCAGGGCCCTGAGGCGCGCCCGGGACTTCAGCCACCCGCGGCCCACCGCAAACTCGACGCTGACGTCGCGCAGCCTGAGTACGGCGTCGCGGGCCGCGGCCGGCGCGGGCGCCTCAGGCGGCGCACGAGCCGCCGCCTCGACCAGCTGCCGCGTGTAGGGGTCGCGCGGGGATTTGAGGACCGCCGCCACGACACCGCTCTCGATCACGGATCCGGCGCGCATCACCGCTACGCGGTCGGCGACACCGGCCACGGCCCCCAGATCATGAGTGATGAGGACCAGCGCCATCGCGCGCTCGCGCTTCAGATCAGCGAGCAGCGCGAGAATCTGCGCCTGCACGGTGACATCGAGCGCCGTGGTGGGCTCATCCGCGATCAGCAGCTGCGGCTCGCAGGCGAGCGCGATCGCGATCATCACCCGCTGGCGCATGCCGCCCGAGAGCTCGTGCGGGTACTGGTGCATGCGCCGCGCGGGGTCGGTCAGCTGCACCCGCTCGAGGAGCGCGAGCGTGCGGCTGCGCGCCGCGGCTCGCGCCAGACGCAGGTGCCGCACCATGACCTCCGCGACCTGCTCCCCGACCGTCAGGTGCGGCGTGAGCGAGGTCATCGGATCCTGAAACACCATGCCGATGCGGAAACCGCGCACGCGGTCGAGCGCCGCCGCGCCGAGGCCGAGCAGCTCGGTGCCGCAGAAACGCGCGCTGCCGCTCACCGCGCCGTTCGCGGCGAGCAGCCCCATCACGGCGAGAAACACCTGGCTCTTGCCGGCACCCGACTCGCCGACCACCGCGAGGCACTCGCCGCGCGCAACCGCGAGTGTGACGTCGTGCGCCGCGCGGATCGTTCCGGCCGCGGTCGTGAACGTGACGCCGAGAGCGGCGAGCTCCAGTACCGCCTCGGCCGCCGCGGCGGGGCGGACCTCAGTGCTCGCGCGGGTCGAGGGCATCTCGCAGGCCGTCGCCGAGAAGATTGAGGCACACGAGCAGCGCTACCAGGAACGCAGCCGGCACCAGCAGCATCCACGGTGCCGACTCCATCTCCTGCGCCCCGGCGTTGATGAGGTTGCCGAGGCTGGCGTGCGGCTCCTGCACCCCCAGGCCGAGGAAGCTCAGGAAACTCTCGAACAGGATCATCTGCGGTACGGTGAGCGTCGCGTACACGGCGACCGTGCCGGCGAGGTTCGGCACGATGTGCCTCAGCAGGATCGCCGCGGTCGGCAGTCCCATGGCGCGCGCCGCCTCGATGAAGGCGCGGCGTTTGAGCGCGCGGGTCTGCCCGTGGACGATGCGCGCCGTGGTGAGCCAGCCCACGGCGCCGATCGCGATCAGCAGCACCGCGACGCTCCCTCGGCCGACTACCGTGCTCAGAATGATCACGATGAACAGATAAGGGAGCGAATAGAGGACATCGACACCGCGCATCATCCACTCCTCGGTGCGCCCGCCGGCAAAGCCCGCGAGCATGCCCCACGCGAGCCCAATGCCGACGCTGAGGGCACTCGCGAGCGCGCTGATCAGCAGCGACAGCCGCACACCGTGCAGGGTGCGCACGAACAGGTCGCGTCCCAGCCGGTCGGTACCGAACCAATGCGCAGCCGTGAAGCCCGGGGGCTGCGCGAGATGCCGCCAATCGAGGCTGTCGTAGTCCCAGGGGCTCGCCGCGGGTCCGAGCAACGCGAGCAGCGTCACCGCCGCAATCAGCGCCAGCGCCGCCCGCGGCGCGCGCTCCGCCCACAGCCGCCGTGCCGCGTCCCGCCACAGTCCGGAAGCTGCGGCGCCCGCGTCACTCATGGCGCGTCCCCGGATCGAGCCAGCCGTGGATGAGATCCGCGGCGAGATTGAGCGTCAGGGTGAGAGCGGCGTAGACCACGACCATTCCGAGGACGAGCGGGTAGTCGCGGTCGATAGCCCCCTGCACGAGATAGCGCCCCGTGCCCGGAAGCCCGAACACCGTCTCGATGACGAGCGAGCCCGTGACCACGAAGGCGATCGCGGGACCCAGGTAGCTGACCGCCGGTAGCAGCGCCGGGCGCAGCGCATGACGCCACAGCACGCGCGCGCCACCCAAACCGCGCGCGCGCGCGCTGCGCACGTAGGGGGTACGCAGCACCTCGAGCAGGCTGGCGCGCGTCAACCGCGCGAGATACGCGGCGACCGGCAGAGCCAGCGTCACCACCGGCAGCACCAGATAACGCGGCGCGCCCCGTTGCCAGCCGGCGACCGGGAGCCAGTGCAGGTAGAGCCCGAAGAGCAGCGCCAGCGCCGGACCCGTGACGAAGGTCGGCAGCGCCACGCCGAGCGCGGCGAGCGCGCTCAGCGTGTAGTCGGCCGCGCCGCCGCGGCTGAGCGCCGCGGCGATGCCGCCGGGAATCCCCGTGAGGATCGCCAGCAGCACCGCCGCGAGCCCGAGCGTCGCGCTCAGGGGCAACCCCTGGGCGATGAGCTCGCTCACGGTGAAATCCCGCTGGCTCAGGGAGGGCCCGAAGTCCCCGCGCGCCAGTGCGGCGAGGTAATGCCCGTACTGCACCACGATCGGACGGTCGAGCCCGTAGACCCGGTCGAGATTGGCGCGCACCGCCGCGGTGAGCTGCCGCTCCTGGTCGAAGGGTCCCCCCGGAGCGAGGCGCTGCAGCGCGAAGGAGATCGTGACGATGGCAAGGAGAGTCGGGACGGCGACGGCGATGCGACGCAGCGCGTAGCTCAGCATGGTCCATGACTTTAGGGAGCGCGCGCGCAATCCGTCAACGTCGCGGCGTCTCCCGGCAACACCCTGCGGTGCCGCCCGCTATACTGCCCGGCTTATGAAACGCATCCTGGTCGGTATCAAGCGTGTCGTCGACTTCAACGTCCGCATCCGGGTCAAGCCCGACGGCAGCGGCGTGGTCACCGACGGCGTCAAGATGAGCGTCAACCCCTTCGACGAGATCGCACTGGAGGAGGCGCTGCGCATCAAGGAGCGCGGCGGCGCCGAGGAAGTCATCGTCGCGACCGTGGGTCCCGCCGACTGCCAGCAGCAGCTGCGCAGCGCGCTCGCGATGGGCGCCGATCGCGCCCTGCACGTGCAGGCGGACGGCGTCATCGAGCCGCTCATCGCCGCGCGTGCGCTGCTCAAGCTCATCGAACGCGAGCAGCCTCACCTCGTGATCCTCGGCAAACAGGCGATCGACGACGACAACGGCCAGACCGGCCAGGTGCTCGCGGCGCTCTGGAACCGCCCGCAGGCGACCTACGCCTCCAAGCTCGAGCTGGTCGGCGAGGCCACCGCACGCGTGACGCGCGAGGTGGACGCCGGACTCGAGACGCTCGAGATCGACCTGCCGGCGGTCGTCACCACCGACCTGCGGCTCAATGAGCCGCGCTACGTGAAGCTTCCGGACATCATGAAGGCGAAGAAGAAGCCCCTCGACACCCTCACCCTCGCCGGCCTCGGCGTCGAGCCACGCCAGCAGCTGAAGCTGGTGAAGTTCGAGCCGCCGCCACAGCGGCAGAAGGGCGTGCGCGTCAAGGACGCCGCCGAGCTGGTCGAGCAGCTGAAGAAGAAAGGCCTGCTGTGAGCGCGAAGATCCTCATCGTCGCCGAGCACGACGGCGCCAAGCTCAACGTCAGCACCGCCAAGTGCGTGAGCTGCGCCCGCACCCTGGCCGGCGCCGAAATCACCGTGGTGGTGTGCGCCGCCGATCCCGCGGCGGTCGCAGCGCAGGCGGCGCAGCTCGCCGGCGTCGCACGCGTCCTCACCGTCGGGAATCCCGCCAATGCGCATGCGCTCGCCGCCGTGCTGGCACCGCAGATCGTGGCGCTCGCGGGTCCGTTCACGCACCTGCTCGGCCCCTCGACGACCTACGGCAAGGACCTGATGGCGCGCATCGCCGGGCTCCTGGGGGCACCGCAGGTGAGCGACATCATGGGCATCGAGAGCCCCACCCGCTTTCGCCGCCCCGTCTACGCCGGGAACGCGATTCTGACGGTGGAATCGGACGGCACGGCCAAGGTCGTCGGCACGGTGCGCATGGCCTCGTTCGAGGCGGCGGGCGGCGGCGGCTCGGCCGCCATCGAGAAGGCGGCGGTGTCGGCGGACCTGCCCACCCACACCCGCTTCGTGTCGGTGTCCGCGGCTAAGAGTGACCGGCCGGATCTGCAGACTGCGGCGCGGGTGATCTCCGGCGGCCGGGCGCTCGGCAGCGCCGACGGCTTCAAGATCCTCTACCGCCTCGCCGACAAGCTGGGAGCCGCGGTCGGCGCCTCGCGTGCCGCGGTCGATGCCGGGTATGCGCCGAATGAGATGCAGGTGGGCCAGACCGGCAAGATCATCGCGCCGGAGCTCTATGTGGCGGTGGGCATCTCCGGGGCGATCCAGCACCTGACCGGCATCAAGGACGCGCGCACCATCGTCGCCATCAACAAGGACGGCGAAGCGCCGATCTTCGAGGTGGCGGACTTCGGGCTCGTCGGGGATCTCTTCCAGATCATCCCCGAGCTGGAGAAGCTCGTTTAGAGAAGTCCCAGGACGTGCTCGGCGGATGAGACCTTGAACTGACCGGGCTCCTCCACGTCCACGTGAGTGGCGTTACCGTCCTTCACGATGATCGCGAAGCGCTGGCCGCGCTTGCCCATGCCGAACTTGCTGCCGTCGAGCTCGAGCCCCAACGCACGCGCATAGTCGCCGTTGCCGTCGGCGAGCATCAGCACCTTGTCGCCGACGCCCGAGGCCTTGCCCCAGGCGTTCATCACGAACACATCGTTCACCGCCATGCAGGCGATGGTATTGACGCCCTTGGCGAGAATCTGATCGGCGAGCTGCACGAATCCCGGCAGGTGCTTGGCATCGCAGGTCGGCGTGAAGGCGCCCGGCACCGAGAACAGCACCACGCGTTTGCCCTTGAACAGCTCATCCGTCGTGAGGTCCCTGGGACCTTCCCTGGTCATGCGCTTAAACGTGCCCGCGGGCATCCGGTCGCCGGCCTTGATTGCCATGGCAGAACTCCTGGTTCGGCTGGGGACTTAAGCCTGTCGCGCGTGCAGCGCCCAGAGGCTCGCCAGGCGCTCGAGGATCGGATCGCCCTTGACGGCCTTGAAGGCCTTCACGGCATCTTCCTTGTGGCCCGACTTGAGCTGGGCAATCCCGAGCAGCAGCTGCGTCTCCGACGGGTTGCGCAGGCCACCCTTGCTGACGGCCTTGCCAAGCTCATCCGCCGCCTTGTCGTACTGGCCGTAGCCGAGGTACGCGAGCCCCATGCCGGCGTTCTTGGCGCCCGTCGGAGAGGCATCGGCCTCCTTGGCGGTCTTGTCGAGCGTCGCCTGGTCGCTCGCGGCCTGCTTCTTCGACTTCTCGAGCAGCCGCTGGTTCTTCTCCTTGGCGCGCTGATCGGTGAAGACGTTCTTGTCGAAGCCACGCTGCAGCGCCCGCTCTGCTTCCCCGGGCGAGCCCGCATCGAGGGCGAGATTCGCCATCTCGTTGAAGTCGTCGGGGCTCTTCAGCACGTCGACCTCGTACATCAGGCGGTAGACCTGCAGCGTGTTCGCATCGCTGTTCGCCGTCTCCTTGTTGAGGCTGAACAGCAGCTGGTACCAGGCGTCCTGCGTCGGGTGGTAGGCGACGACTTTCTCGAGCGCCTTGGTGGTGCAGGCGGAATCGTCGAGCTTCACGCACGAGCTCAGGATGAGCTGCAGCTGCTCATTGGCGGGAGTGCCGCCGGCCTTGATCGTGCTCTCGACCATGCCCTCCTCGAATTTCAGCGTGTTCTTCCAATCGCCCTTGAGGTAGTAGGACTGCCCCACGATCGTCTTCATCTGCTCGTCGGCGTAGCCGCCCTTGATCGCCCGCTGCCCGTACTCGATCGCCTTGTCGTAGTTCTTGATCTGGTACGCGGCCCCGGTGAGTGCCCGGACCCTCTGCTGCTGATCGGCCGGCGTCAGGAAGCCGTCGTCGAGCTCCGCTTCCCACGCCTTCATGGCGTTGGCGTAATCGTTGGTGTGCGCGTAGGCATATCCCAGCATGTCGTTGATGGTGTGCTGGTCGTAGGCATTCTTTCCCGGCGTGGCATCCGCCTCCTTGAGCTTGGCGATCGCCTCGGCGAACTTCTTGTTCTTGAGGTCGTCGTTGGCCTCCTTGAGGATCTTGCCGGCCTTGGCGCTGTTCTGCTGCTTGGGCGCATCTGCCCCCAGGGCGCTGCCGCTGATGATGCACAAGCCCGCGGCGAGCGCTGCGGCGGCCCACGACAAGCGGCGAGTTGCGATAGATCTGCTGGTGTTTGCCATTGCCTGACCGTTAGTCACTGAATTCTGCGGTGTTGACGAAGCCGATCTTCTTCATGCGGTTGCGCTGCGCGGCCGCGAGCACCTTGGCCACCGCGTCGTACCGGGCGCGGCGATCCGGACGCAGATGGATCTCCGGCTGCGGATCCTTGTCCGCGTAGGTATGGAAGTAGCCCTCGAGCGTATCCATGCTGGGAACCGACGTGCCGTTCCAGACCACGGTGCCGTCGGAATCGATCTCGAGATCGATGACCTCCGGCGGCGTCGGCGGCGGCGGCGGGGTGTGGCTCAGATCGGGCATGTCGAGCTTGACCGCGTGGGTCATGACCGGAAGCGTGATGATGAGAGTCACGAGCAGCACCAGCATGACGTCGATGAGCGGCGTCGTGTTGATGTCGCACATCTCCTCCCCGCCGCTGCCTACCTGCATTGACATGGGTTTGCTCCTGAGTTCTTCAGCGGTAGCCACGCACGCCGCGATCGGGCTCGGTGAGGAACCCAACCTTGACGATGCCGCCGCGCTGGATGGCATACATCACGCGCCCGACGAACTGGTAGCGTGTGTCGCGGTCGGCGCGAATGTGGATCTCGGGCTGCGGCACCCGCACCGCCGCTTCCTTGATGTAGCCGAGCAGCACCTGGGTGTTGGGCATTTTCTTCTCGTTCCAGTAGATGTTGCCCTCCCTGTCCACCGCGATCGTGATGTTCTCCGGCTTGGTCTGCGTCGGGATGTTGACCGCCTTCGGCAGCGTCAGGGGCACGGTCTTGGTGATCACGGGAATCGTGATGAGGAAGATGATGAGGAGCACCAGCATCACATCGACGAGCGGCGTCGTGTTGATGGTCGCCATCATGCCGCCGCTGCTCGTCTCGCCCACGTTCATCGACATGGTCAGCTACTCCTTAAAAAGAGTGCACCGGGCCGAAGCTCGCCGCGCCGAATGCCGTGCATCCGCGCGGCGGCCGCTCCACCGAGCTACCTTCAGCGGACCGGCGGGGCGGCCTTGGCCGCGGCAGGACGGGCGCCACCGGCGCCGGCTCCACTCTCGACCTTCACGCCGCCTACCAGGTAGGCATGCAGATCGCTCGCGAAGTTCCGCAGTGAATCCTGCAGCACCTTGTTGCGGCCGAGCAGCCAGTTGTAGCCCCATACCGCCGGCACCGCCACGAACAGTCCGAGCGCCGTCATGATGAGCGCCTCGCCGACCGGGCCGGCCACCTTGTCGATGCTGGCCTGGCCGGCGATGCCGATTCCGACCAGCGCATTCAGGATGCCCCACACCGTGCCGAACAAGCCGACGAAGGGCGCCGTCGAGCCGACCGTCGCGAGGAGTCCCAGCCCGCCGTTCAGCTTGCTGTTCACCGAGTCCACCGCGCGCTGCAGGGACATCGTGATCCACTCGTGCAGATCGATGCGGTCGGTGAGGCGGCCGTCGTGATGGGAGGCGGCGCGCAGCCCGTCCTCGGCGATGCCGCGGAAGTCGTCACCCTTCCTCAGGCGGTCGACGCCGTCCTTGATCGAGGGCGCGTTCCAGAACTGCTTGTCGACGTTCTTGGCCGCCTTTCTCAGTGCCCGCTGGTCCCACAGCTTCGTGAGGATCACGTACCACGAGGCGAGCGACATGATCAGCAGAAGGATGAGCACGGAGCGGGACACCAGGTCCCCCGACACCCACAGTGCGCTCAGGCCGTAAGGGTTGTTAACTGTTACGCTCGGTTGGTTTTCCATAGTTTCCTCGAAGCAGAAAAGAAGCCGCACCCGAAGGTGCGGCCGGTGTTCATCGCAGCTGGAATTTGACGTTGAAGTTGACGCACCCGGGAACGCCCTTGCCGTCCTCGGTCGCAGGCGTGTACCTGCCGGAGGCGGCCTTGGCGAGCTTCACGGCACCGCCGTCGAGCCGCGCGCTGCCGGAGGTCTTGGCGACGCTCGGCTCCTCCGTCAGCTTGCCGCTGCCGTCGACGCACGCGTGCATGGTCACTACGCCCTGCTCTTCGAGACGCCGCGAGGCGTCCGGGTAGAAGTCATCGCTGTTCGGGAAGCCCCGGCCACCCACTCCGGCCGGCGTGCGCCTGGTGGGCGCGGCCACCACCGGCGGCGCCTTGACCACCGGCGTGTTGGTGACGCGGATCGCGGTCGTTTCCGCCTCCACGGGCACGTTGATCGTGACGTCGGGCGGGGGCAGCTCGACCGGCGGCCGCTCGAACTGCGGTGGTGGTGGCGGCGGCGGCGCCTCCTCTTTCTTCGTCTCCTCGACGATCGTCGTCTGGATCGGCGGCGCGAGCACCTCGATCGCGCGGCGCGCGAGGCCGGTGGCGAGCGCCCAGGCGATGAAGACGTGCAGCGCGATGATCGCAACCAGCACGGTACCGCGCCGTGTCATGAACTGGGAATCGTGTACTAAGGCTGCCATGTGTTGTGGACGCGCTTTTACTTCAGCCAGAAACCCCGTTGCCGGCGGGCGGACCTGCCGGCTCCCCTAAATCATACTTGCGAACTCACTTCGTCACGCAATCGGTCGGCGGGCGTGAAATTCTAGATTTCCCCCCGGACGGCGCCCTGCAGTGTGCACTGCGACGAAAGCTTTCCCGAACTGTACCGGGTGCCTCCGGGACTGACAACTCCGACGCCACCTCAAGAACGGCGCCGCGGCGGCTCGATCGACTCGGTGACGGCGCCTTCCGAGGCGCTGCCCACGAGGCGCGCGTACTTGGCGAGCACGCCGGCCTGCGCGGCGGGCCTCGGGCCCTGCCACGCCCGCCGCCGGGCACGCAGCTGCGCTGCGGAAAGCTCCACGCGAAGCTCGCGCTTGCGCGCATCGATGGTGATTCTGTCGCCGTTACGCAGCAGGCCGATCGGACCGCCGACCGCAGCCTCGGGGGACACGTGTCCAACCACGAAGCCATGACTGCCGCCGGAGAAGCGGCCGTCGGTGATGAGGGCGACCTTGCCATCGAGGCCCCGCCCGCTTATCGCTCCGGTGGGGCTCAGCATCTCGCGCATCCCGGGGCCACCCTTCGGCCCCTCGTGGCGGATCACGACGACGTCACCCGGGCGCAGCTTGTCGGCGAGAATCGCCTGCGTGGCGCGCTCCTCGCCGTCGTATACGCGCGCCCGGCCCTCGAAGCGCTCCCCTTCCTTGCCGCTGATCTTGGCGACCGCGCCCTCGGGAGCCAGGTTGCCGTAGAGAATCACGAGGTGGCTGTCCTTCTTGAGGGGGTCCGACAACGGTCGGACAATCTCTTGCCCTCTCATATACATGGGGGTCTTTTCGAGATTCTGCTGCAGTGTCCGTCCGGTGACGGTGAGGCACTCTCCGTGCAGCAGTCCCCCGTCGAGCAGCATCTTCATGAGCGGCTGAATGCCGCCGATCGCAACGAGCTCGGACATCAGGTAGCGGCCGCTCGGCCTCAAGTCCGCGAGCACCGGGGAGCGCTTGCCGACCCGGGTGAAGTCATCGAGCGTGAGGCGCACCCTGGCATCGCGAGCGATCGCCAGCAGGTGCAGCACGGCATTGGTCGACCCGCCGAGTGCCGTCACCACGGTGATCGCGTTCTCGAAGGCCTTGCGCGTGAGAATGTCGCGCGGCTTCAAGCCGTCTTGCACCAGGCGCATCACTGCCGCACCGGCGCGCGCGCTATCGGAATGCTTGGCTTCGCCCACCGCCTCCTGTGCGGAGCTCCCCGGCAACGACAAGCCCAAGGCCTCGATGGCCGAAGCCATGGTGTTCGCCGTGTACATGCCCCCGCAACTGCCGGGACCCGGGATGGCGGTGCGCTCGATCTCCTGCAATCCGCTCTCCGTGAGTGTCCCGGCGGCCCGCGCCCCCACGGCCTCGAACACCGTGACGATGTCGCGGCGCTGCGCACCGGGTCGGATCGTGCCCCCGTAGACGAACACGGACGGGCGATTCAGCCGCGCCATCGCCATGGCGCAACCGGGCATGTTCTTGTCGCAGCCGCCGATTGCGACGAAGCCGTCGAAGCCCTCGGCGCCGACGACCGCCTCGATCGAGTCCGCGATGATCTCGCGCGAGACGAGCGAGTAGCGCATCCCCGGGGTTCCCATGGAGATGCCATCGGACACGGTAATGGTATTGAAAAGAACGCTCTTACCCCCTGCGCCGTCGATACCGGCGGCGGCGGCATCGGCAAGCGCCCCGATATGCATGTTGCAGGGGGTCAAGTTCGCCCAGGTCGAGGCCACGCCGATCTGCGGCTTGCCGAAGTCCTCATCCCGGAAGCCGACCGCACGGAGCATCGCCCGCGCCGGGGCCTGCTTCAGCCCATCCACGACGATGCGCGAGAACGCCCGTGGGTCCACGGCCTTCGTCATAGTCACCTCAGTGGTCGCGCGAATCGGACGCGGCTCCGACAGAGATTACAGGACTCGAGAGTCCGCGCTTAACTCGTTGACAAGTCCGCGGTTCCTATGGTCCCATCGGATGAACAGGTTTGGTTCGCCATGACACCCGTAGCAACAGCGCCCCTGATCCGCGCCGCGGCACCCGCCGCCCGGCTCGCGCTGCTTATCGGACTGCCTGCACTGCCGCTCCTTAGCGGAGCTCAGCGGTGTGGGGCACGCGCGAACGCCTGACCAAGCAGGCACGAGCGAAGCAAGAGACCAAAGACCCCGCACCGGCCTAAGACGCCGCTGCGGGGTTTTTTACGTTTGGAGCGCGGCCTCGAGCCGCAGGAGTGACGCGATGAGGCTCTATTCACATAAGGACGTCGACCGCAAGGCCCTGAAGGGGGCGCGGATCGCCGTCCTCGGCTACGGCAGCCAGGGGCGGGCGCATGCGCTCAACCTGAAGGACTCCGGCTTCGACGTCGTGGTCGGCGTGCGCAAGGGCGGCGCGAGCTGGAAGAAGGCGCGGCGCGACGGCCTCGAGGTCGCCGAGCCCGCCGCCGCCGCGGCGAGCGCCGACCTCGTCGCCATGCTCGTGCCGGATCTTGCGCAGAAGGCGCTCTACCAGGAGATCAAGAAGGGTCTGAAGAAAGGCGCCACGCTGCTCTTCGCCCACGGCTTCAACATCCATTTCCGCCAGGTGAAGCCCCGCGGCGATCTCGATGTGGTGCTGATCGCGCCCAAGGGGCCCGGCGATCTGGTGCGGCGCCAGTACCAGCAGGGACGAGGCGTGCCGTGCCTGCTGGCCGTCGCGCAGGATGCGACCGGCAAGGCGCACGCGCGCGCCCTCGCCTATGCTCACGGCATCGGCGGCACCCGCGGCGGCGTGCTCGAGACCACCTTCGCCGAGGAGACCGAGACAGACCTCTTCGGTGAGCAGGCGGTGCTCTGCGGTGGCGCGACCGAGCTCGTCGTCAAGGGCTTCGAGACGCTGGTCGAGGCGGGCTACCAGCCCGAGGTCGCGTACTACGAGTGCCTGCACGAGCTGAAGCTCATCGTCGACCTGCTGCACGAGGGCGGACTCGCCAAGATGCACCAGTTCATCAGCGAGACGGCCAAATACGGCGACCTCACCCGCGGGCCGCGCATCGTCAACGAGCGCGTCAAGAACGAGATGCGCCGCGTGCTGAAGGAAGTGCAGAGCGGCAGGTTCGCGCGCCAGTGGATCAAGGAGAACGCCGCGGGACGCCCCAACTACCAGAAGCTGCTCGCGGCGGATATCGACCGGCAGATCGAGAAAGTCGGCGCCAGCCTGCGCGCCCGAATGCCGTGGCTGAACGAGCGGCGAGCGTGAGAGAGCGCCGCGACAAGTTGGGCCCTTTCGGGAACGCCGTGAATCCATCCCTCGAGGCTGCGGGCGCGACGTCCCTGCCGCGCACGCTCCCGCAAGGGCCCAACTCATCGCGCGCGCTTATCTCCCGCGCGCTCGTTCTTCGAGGTAAGTGACATGACCAGCAATCCCGACCGAGTTTTGATCTTCGACACGACGCTGCGCGACGGCGAGCAATCACCGGGGTGCAGCATGACGCAGCCCGAGAAGCTGCGCGTCGCGCGCGCGCTCGCCGAGCTCGGCGTCGACGTGATCGAAGCGGGCTTCCCGGCCGCCTCGCGCGGCGACTTCGAGAGCGTGCAGGCGGTGGCGCGCGAGGTCCAGGGCCCGACCATCTGCGGTCTGGCGCGCTGCAATCCTGAGGACATCGACCTCGCGGCGCACGCGCTCGAGGACGCGCCCCGCCACCGCATCCACGTATTCCTCGCCACCAGCGCCATCCACCGCCAGTACAAGCTCAACATGGCGCAGGAGGAGATCCTGCGTGCGGCCGCGGCGGGCGTGGCCCGCGCGCGCGAGCTCAGCGACGACGTCGAGTTCTCGCCCGAGGACGCCTCGCGCACCGAGCTCGAGTTCCTCGCCCAGGTCGTCGAGGTGGCAATCGCCTCGGGCGCCACCACGGTGAACATCCCCGACACGGTCGGCTACACGGTGCCGGACGAGTTCGCGGAGCTCTTTCGATATCTGCGCAAGAATGTGCGCGGGATCGAGCGTATCCGCCTGTCGGTGCATTGCCATGACGATCTCGGCATGGCGGTCGCCAACAGCCTGACCGCGGTGGTCGCCGGAGCGCGCCAGGTCGAATGCACCATCAATGGCATCGGCGAGCGGGCCGGCAACTGCTCCCTCGAGGAGGTGGTGATGGCCCTGAAGACCCGCGCCGCGTTCTTCAACGTGACCACGGGCATCCACACCCAGCGCCTCTACCCCACCTCGCGTCTCGTCTCGAGCATCACCGGCATGCCGGTCCCGCGCAACAAGGCGGTGGTCGGCGAGAACGCCTTCGCACACGAGGCCGGCATCCACCAGCACGGCATGCTCAAGCACTACTCGACCTACGAGATCCTGCGGCCGGAGGACGTCGGTCTGTCGCGCAGCCACCTGGTGCTCGGCAAGCACAGCGGGCGGCACGCGCTGCGCGAGCGGGTTCAGGCCCTCGGCTTCGAGCTCGACGAGGCCGAGTTCAACCGGCTGTTCGAGGAGTTCAAGGCGCTTGCCGACCGCAAGAAGGAGCTCTACGACGGCGACATCGAGGCGCTGGTGCTGCGGGCCGAGGGCTCGGCCCAGGGCCCCTGGACGCTCACGGAGCTCACGACCGAGGCGCGCAGCGGGGGTGAAGCGCGCGCACTGGTCGTGCTCTGCCACGCCGACGGCCGCTGCGTCGAGCAGGCCGCCCACGGTGACGGCCCGGTGGATGCCGCGTTCAAGGCCATCGAGGCCGCCACCGGCATCCGCGTGGTGCTGCGCAAGTTCGAGGTAAAGGCGGTCTCGGAGGGTGAGGATGCACAGGGCGAGGCGCGGGTGTACGTGGAGTACAATCGCAAGACCTACCGGGGCGCCAGCGTGAGCACGAACATCGTCGAGTCGGGCACGCGCGCGTTCCTCGAGGTGATCAACCGCATCGAGCTGGCGCAGGCCGGGACGCGGGCGCGGGCGGCGGCGACGCCGGCGGTGCCGGCCGCGGTCTGAAGCTACAGGAGTTCCCATGCCCATTCCGGCGACGCAGTTCATCTGGTTCAACGGCAAGCTGGTGCCGTGGGAGAAGGCCACGGTGCACGTGCTGTCGCACGCCCTGCACTACGGGTCCTCGGTATTCGAGGGCGTGCGCGCCTACGAGACACCCCGCGGGGTGGCTATCTTCCGCCTGCGCGATCACACGCGGCGGCTGTTCGACTCGGCGAAGATCTACCGCATCGCGATGCAGTACTCGCCCGAGCAGATCAACGACGCCTGTCGCCAGGTGATCTCCGCCAACGGCCTGAAGCGCGGCGCTTACATCCGCCCGGTCGTGTTCCGGGGCTACGGCGAGATCGGCGTGACGCCGAAGAACGATCCGCCCACGGAGGTCGCGATCGCCGCCTGGGAGTGGGGCAAGTACCTCGGCCACGAGGCCGAGGAGTCCGGCGTCGACGTCTGCGTATCCTCGTGGAACCGCGTGGCGCCCAACACGCTGCCGGCGCTCGCCAAGGCAGGCGGCAACTACCTCTCGAGCCAGCTGATCGGCGCCGAGGCGCGCCGGCTCGGCTTTGCCGAGGGCATCGGGCTCTCACCCGACGGTCTCCTCAGCGAGGGCTCGGGCGAGAACCTGTTCCTGGTCAAGGACGGGGTGCTGCTGACGCCGGCCATCTGCCACTCGGTGCTCGGCGGCCTGACACGCGACACCGTGATCCGCCTGGCGCGCGAGCGCGGGATCGAGGTGCGTGAGACGGCCATTCCGCGCGAGCTCATCTACCTGGCGGATGAGGCGTTCTTCACCGGCACGGCGGTGGAGATCACGCCGATCCGCTCGGTCGATCGCTTGGCCATAGGGCACGGCAAGCGGGGGCCCGTGACTGAGACACTGCAGAATGCGTTCTTCGGGCTGTTCTCGGGCAAGACCCAGGACCGCTGGGGCTGGCTCGACTACGTCGACATGTCGGCGCCACGCGCCGCGGCCGCCTCGGGCTGACGGCGCGCGCGCCGCGGAGCTTCGATGCCGGACGCGGCACGCACCCTGTTTGAGAAGGTCTGGGAACGCCACCTGGTGGCGGCCGAGACCGCGGCCACTCCGGCGGTGCTCTACATCGACCTGCACCTCATCCACGAGGTCACCTCGCCCCAGGCGTTCGCACACCTGCGCACGCGGAACTTGCCCGTGCGGCGCCCCGATCTCACGCTCGCCACCATGGATCACTCGACGCCGACCCGCACCGCCCAGGTGTTCGGCGGCGCGCCGATCGCGATCGAGTCCGCGGCGCGGCAGATCCGCGAGCTCGAGGCGAACTGCGCGCAGTTCGGCGTCGAGCTGCTCGGGCTGACGAGCGAGCAACGCGGCATCGTCCACATCATTGGACCCGATCTCGGGCTCACCCAGCCCGGCAAGACCATCGTGTGCGGCGACAGCCACACCAGCACGCACGGCGCCCTCGGCGCGCTGGCCTTCGGCATCGGCACGACCGAGGTGGCGCACGTGCTCGCGACGCAGTGCCTGCTGCAGCGCAAGCCGCGCACGCTCGCCGTCGAGGTCGACGGCGTGCTGCGCCCCGGCGTCACCGCCAAGGATCTGATCCTCGCGATCATCGGCAGGCTCGGCGTCGCCGGCGGCACCGGCCACGTGATCGAGTATCGCGGCGCGACCATCCGCGCCCTCGACATGGATGAGCGCATGACGGTGTGCAACATGTCGATCGAGGCCGGGGCGCGCGCCGGCATGATCGCTCCCGACGAGACGACCTACGCCTACCTCGCGAGCCGTCCGCGCGCGCCGCAGGGCGCCGAGTGGGAGCGCGCGCTCGGCGAGTGGCGGCGGCTCCCGAGCGATGCGGCCGCGCGCTTCGATCGCGAGCTGCGCCTCGACGCCGCCGAGCTCGAGCCGATGATCACCTGGGGCACCAACCCCGGGATGGTGGTGCCGGTCACGGGCTCGATCCCGCTGCAGGGCTCCGACGCGGCCTTCGCGCGCGCCCTGAGCTACATGGGCTTCGAGGCCGGTCAGCCGCTGCGCGATCAGCCGGTGAACGTGGTGTTCATCGGCAGCTGCACCAACGCGCGGCTCTCCGACCTGCGTGCTGCCGCCCGCGTGCTGCGCGGCCGGCGCATCGCCCGCGGCCTGACGATGCTCGTGGTGCCCGGCTCGCAGCAGGTCAAGCGGGCGGCCGAGGCCGAGGGGCTCGACCGCGTCTTTCTCGAGGCCGGCGCCGAGTGGCGCGAGTCCGGCTGCTCCATGTGCCTCGGCATGAACGGCGACACGGTGCCGCGCGGCGAGTACGCCGTCAGCACCAGCAATCGCAACTTCGAAGGCCGTCAGGGCGCGGGCGCGCGCACGCTGCTGGCGAGCCCGCTCACCGCGGCGGCCTCCGCCGTGCGCGGCCGCGTCACCGACCCGCGCGAGTTGCTTTGAGCCGTCATGCCCATGGAGCCGTTCACCACCCTCACCTCCCGCACCGTGGTGCTGCCTGCGGCGAACATCGACACCGACCAGATCATTCCGGCGCGCTTTCTCACCACGACGACGCGCGCCGGTCTCGGCGCGCACCTGTTTGCCGACTGGCGCTATGACGAGCGCGGCGCGCCGCGCCCGGATTTCGTGCTGAATCGCCCCGCGAGCGCCGGCTGCCAGATCCTCGTCGCGGGCCGCAACTTCGGCTGCGGCTCCTCGCGCGAGCACGCGCCCTGGGCGCTGCTCGATCATGGGTTCCGGGCGGTCGTGAGCACCGAGATCGCGGACATCTTCCGCACCAACTCGCTGAAGAACGGTCTCCTGCCCGTGATCGTCGATGAGCCAACGAGTCGCTGGCTCCTCGCCAACCCGGGCGCCGAGCTCACCATCGACCTGGCCGCAGGCACGGTCAGCCTGCCCACGGGCGTGAAGGCGAGCTTCCCCATCGAGGCCTTCGCGCGGCACTGCCTGCTGAATGGAGTCGATGAGCTCGGCTACCTGCTGTCGCGCAGCCGCGAGATCGAGGCCTACGAGCGCCGCACATGAAAGCGCGCGTCGCGGTCCTGCCCGGGGATGGCATCGGGCCCGAGGTCATCGCCGCGGGGCTTCACTGCCTGCGTGCCATCGCCGCGCGCTTCGGGCATGAGCTCGAGCTCGAGGAGCTCCCTTTCGGCGGCGCCGCCATCGACACCTGCGGCGACCCGCTGCCGGAGGCGACGCTCGCCGCGTGCCGCGCGGCCGATGCGGTGCTGCTCGGCGCCATCGGCGGGCCGAAGTGGTCGGCACCCGAACGGCAAGTGCGGCCCGAGGCCGGACTCCTTCGTCTGCGCAAGGAGCTCGGCGTCTATGCCAACCTCCGCCCCGTGAAGGTGCACGCGGCCCTGGTGGGTGCCTCGACCCTGAAGCCGGAGGTCGTGGACGGCGTCGACCTGGTGTTCGTGCGGGAGCTGACCGGCGGCATCTACTTCGGCGAGAAGACCCGCGATGCGGTGCGCGCCACCGACACCTGCGTCTATACCGCCGCGGAGATCGAGCGCATCGTGCGTACCGCGGCGCGCCTCGCCCGGGCGCGGCGCCGCCGCCTCACCTCGATCGACAAGGCGAACGTGCTGGAGACCTCGCGCCTGTGGCGCGCGGTGTGTCAGCGGGTCATCGAGCGCGAGTTCCCGGACGTCGCGCTCGAGCACCAGCTGGTGGACGCAGCCGCAATGCATCTCATCCGCCGGCCGCGCGAATTCGACGTGCTGGTGACCGAGAACATGTTCGGCGACATCCTCACCGACGAGGCATCGATGCTGGCCGGGTCGCTCGGGCTACTGCCGTCGGCCTCGCTCGGCGAGGGCCGGCGCGGTCTGTACGAGCCGATCCACGGCTCGGCCCCCGACATCGCCGGCCGAGGCATCGCCAACCCCTACGGCACGATCTACAGCATCGCGCTGTTGCTCCGGTTCTCGCTCGGGCTGGAGAGGGAAGCCGCGGCGCTCGAGCACGCCGCCGACGCGGCGCTCACCCAGGGCGCGCGCACGGTGGATCTCACCGCCGCCGGTGCGCGTGCCGTGAGCACGCTCGAGGCGGCCGAGGCCGTCGTCAACAGCCTCCCGCCGCGAGCTTGAGCGGCCGCGCCGGCAGCACCCGCGCGGCGCGCGCCAGTGCGCGGGCGAGATCCGCGCGCAGATCCTCCAGCGCCTCGATCCCGATCGAGAGCCGGATCAGGCCGTCGGTGAGCCCGGCCCTGATGCGGGCCGCCGGGTCCATGGCCGCATGAGTCATGGTGGCCGGATGCGCTACCAGGCTCTCGACGCCGCCGAGGGATTCCGCCAGCGAGAAGCAACCGAGGTCGGAGACGAACTCGCGCACCGCATCCTGCCCACCCTCGAGCTCGAGCGTGACGACGGCGCCGTAGCCGCGCTGCTGGCGCGTGGCAAGCGCGTGCCCCGGATGGCTCGCGAGTCCCGGATACCACACGCGCCGTACGTTCGCCTGACCCGCGAGCCAGTGTGCGAGCTCGTGCGCGTTGCGCGCGTGGTGCTCGAGCCGGACATGGAGCGTGCGCAGTCCCCGCAGCGTCAGAAAGCTGTCGAAGGGCGCGCCGGTGACCCCTAAGCAATTGGCCCACCAGATGAGCTGCTCGTGCAGCGCCTTGTCACGGGCCACCACCGCACCGCCGACCACATCGCTGTGCCCATTCAGATACTTGGTGGTCGAGTGCACCACCAGATCCGCGCCGAGCGCGAGCGGCTGCTGCCACGCCGGCGACAGGAAGGTGTTGTCGACGACGACCAGCGCACCGCTCGCCCGACCTGAGGCCGCAAACGCCGCGATGTCCGTGATGCGCAGCAACGGGTTGCTCGGCGTCTCGATCCACAGGAGCGCGGTCGGCTGGCTGAGGGCCGCGCGAACCGCCTCCTCGTCGCCGAAGTCGACGAACTCGACCTGGCGCTCGCCGCGGCGCCGCCAGGCGTCGAAGAGCCGATAGGTGCCCCCGTAGCAGTCGTGCGGCGCCACGATGCGCGCGCCGGCCGGCACCAGGTATCCCGTCAGCGTGACGGCCGCCATGCCGCTCGCGGTGACCACGGCGCCCGCACCCTGCTCGAGCTCCGCGAGCGCCCCGGCAAGGAGATCGCGCGTCGGATTGCCCGAGCGCGTGTAGTCGTAGGCGCGCTTCTCACCGAAGGCACGGAACGCAAAGGTGGAGGACAGGTGCAGCGGCGGCATGACGCAACCGGTCTCATCGCCACACTCGAGGCCGGCGCGCACGGTCTGCGTGACCTGGCTCACGCCGTTGGCCGCGGCCTCGCCGGAAGACAGAAGATCAGGAATCCTGCTCATGAATGCTCCGCTGGTGCTCAAGGCTCATCGGACACCTGCGGAGCGTGCCTGCGCGGGAGGCGCCAGGCCTGTCGCGTCCATCCTCCCCGAGGGATCCCGGGAGGCTACGCGGACCGCTCATCTGTCGACCCCCTTTCAAGCGGAGTCGCAGGAGTTGGCACCTTTCCAGAGTGGTTAAGTCTGGCGGTTGCCCCGGCGTCTAAGGGCCTTATCCCTCAGCCGGTCTCGATGAGTGAGCCCAAGTTTAGGGTGCGGAGGCCGGGATGCGCAAGCGCAGGCACTTGAAATGTGAGGGATTGCGCGCGCTCACTGCGGCGTCGGACTTCCGCCGCGGCGCTCCGCCTCCAGCGCTTCGGCGTTGCGCCCACGGGCGCGAAGCGAGTCCGCGATCAGCCGCCAGGCCGAGGCCTGAGCAGCCGGGTCGCCGGTGGCGAGTGCGAGCGCCTTGCGCCCCATGCCGTCGGCCTGGGCCGCGTTGCCCTCGCCCAACTGCACGCGACCAAGCTCGACCCAGAGCAGCGGGTTGTCGGGCTCGATGCGCAGCGCGCGCTCGAGCGTCGCGCCGGCCGCAGCCCACTCGCCGCTCGCCGCCTGCGTGTGCGCCTGCGCGACCAGCGCACTCGCGGCAGAGCCCAGGTGGAACTGGCGCGCCGGAGACGCGGGCGGCGGGGGCACCGGAGCCGGCGTCTGCGAAGCGCCGCTCGCGGAGGCTCCGGTCGCGGCCGCGCCCGCCGGCGCCCCGGAGGGCCTCGACCCCGGCGCCGCGCAGGCGGCAAGCGCCATCGTCACGATGAGCGCCGCGGTCAGTGCACGAGATTGCGGAGCCACTGCTGGGTGCGGTCGATGAAGGTGGTGACGGGATGGCCGCCGTCGTTGAAGCCGCAGCCGGCCTTGGCGGGGATCTGGGTCGCGGCGGGTACCGCCACCGTCACACGGTCGTCGGAGCAGCCCGGCAGCACGCGCAGTCCCGATCCGTACTCTATCTCCGTGTCGATGAGCCCCTCGGGCATCGGCGCATTCCAGGAGCTGCCGCCGAGACCCGCCATGATATGCGCCCACACCGGCAGCGCTCCGGCGGAGCCGGTGAAGCCGGTGGGTGCGTTGTCGTCGTAGCCGACCCAGACGACGGTGAGATTGCTGCCCGAGAAGCCGGCGAACCAGCTGTCGCGGTAGTCGGAGGATGTGCCGGACTTGCCGGCCACCACGAGCCCCGAGGGAAGGAGTGGGCGTGCCGGGCGGCCGGTGCCGCGATCCATGACCTCGGTGAGCAGCCGGTCGAGCTGGTACACGGCCTCGGGGGTCGCGACCTGGGTGACCTGCACGGGAAAGGCCTTGAGCGCCTTACCATCAGAGCCGATGACTACGCGCACCGCGCGCAGCGGACTGCGGAATCCGCCGTTCGCAAGCCCGTTGTAGAGCTGCGCCGCCTCGAGCGGCGTAACGTTGACCGAGCCGAGCAGCATGGCCGGCACCTGCTCGGGCGGGGGCGTAAGACCGAAGCGCTCGAGCGTCTCGGCGATCTTCGGCAGGCCCAGATCGAGGCCGACGCCGACGGTGGCGAGGTTGAGCGACTCGGCGAGCGCGCGCACGACGGGCACCGGACCGTTGGCCTCGCGGCTGAAGTTCTCGGGGCGCCAGTGCCGCCCGCCCGCCAGCTTCAGGTCGACCGGCTCGTCCTGCACGATGGTCGCGGCGTTGTAGCGGCCGCTCTCGAGCGCCGTGAGGTAGATGAAAGGCTTCACCAGCGAGCCCATGGCGCGCCGCGCATCGAGCGCACGGTCGAAGCCGTCGTAGCCGACGTCGCGCCCACCCACGATCGCGATCACATCCCCGCTCTGGGGCGTCGTAACCACCACCGCGCCCTCGAGGCTCTCGGGCTCCCCGCTGCGCCTCCTCACACGGTCGAGCCGCGCGAGCTCGCGCTCGAGCGCGCGCTCGGCCTCGTCCTGGGCGCGCGGCTCGAGGCTGGTGTAGATCGCGAGACCCGCTTCGGTCAGATCCTGCTCCCGATAGTCCCGGCGGAGCGTGCGCCGCACGAAGTCGAGATAGGCCGGGTAGTAGGCGCCGGCCGGCCGGGCGGAGACCCCGAGCGGCCGGCGCGCCGCCTCGAGCGCCTCGGCGGGAGAGACGACGTGCTGCTCGGCGAGCTCCTGCAGTACCAGGTTGCGCCGGGCGAGCGCGCGATCCGCATGACGGCGCGGGTCGTAGTAGGACGGCCCGCGCACCACGGCCGCGAGCAGCGCCACTTCCGACAGGTCGAGCTCGGCGAGGGGCTTGCCGAAATAGAACTGGCTCGCGAGCCCGAAGCCGTGGATGGCGCGGTTGCCGTCCTGTCCGAGGAAGATCTCATTGATATAGGCGTTCATGAGATCGTCCTTGGTGAAGTGCGCATCGAGCGCCATCGCCATGATCGCCTCGCGGACCTTGCGCCCGAGCGTCTGCCGCGAGGAGAGGAAATAGCTGCGCACCAGCTGCTGGGTGAGTGTGCTGCCACCCTGCTCGATCTGTCCGGCGCGCGCATCGACCCACAGCGCGCGCAGGATCGCCTGCGGATCGACGCCGCGGTGCGAATCGAAGCGGCGGTCCTCGACCGCCTTGAGCGCCGCCGGCAGAAGCGGCGGCACCTCGCGCGGCGTGAGCACGATGCGGTCCTCGCCGTGACTCGGGAAGATGCTGCCGATGAGCAGCGGTTCGAGCCGGATCACCGGCACCTCGCGACCGGCGGCGTCCCCGAGGCTCTCGATGCCCTGCGCTCCGGTGAAGATGCTGAGGAGCTGCGCATTGCGCTGCTCGTCGGCGAAGCGCGCCGGCCGCAGCGCCACATCGATGCGCGCGCCGTTCACGCGGTAGGTTCCGGGGCGGTCGAGCTGGGCCACCTTGCGGTAGTGCAGCCGTTCGAGCTCGTGGGTGACCTCGGCGGGGCCGAGCGTGAGACCCGCGTACAGCTCGAGCGGCGCGGCGTACACCTGCGCCGGCAGCGTCCAACGCCGTCCCTCGAACTGGCGGGTCACCACCATGCCGAGATAGAGCACGTACAGTGCGCCGCCGAGCGCGGCCGTACCGAGCAGTCCGAGGAGTAAGCGCCTCAGAGGATGAGCTCCGCGGCCGGGCTGCGCAGGTTGTAGTGCGAGCTCATCGCGTGCCCATAGGCGCCGGCGTTGGCGATCAGCAGCACGTCACCCTCGTGCGTCACCGGCAACAGGCGGTCGTGCCCGAGCACGTCGGCGCTCTCGCAGATGGGACCCACGACGTTCACGAGCTCGGTGGCCGGCTCATCGAGGCGCGTGAGATTCGCGATCTCATGGTATGAGCCATAGAGTGCCGGACGGATCAGCGAGTTCATGCCGGTGGCGAGGCCGACGAAACGCACCCCGCCCTTGTGCTTGAGCTGCGTCACCCGCGCGAGCAGCACGCCGGCCGCCGCGACCAGGTAGCGCCCGGGCTCGAGCCACACCTCGAGGCGCGGATGCTCCGCGCGCACCGCGGCGAGCAGCGTGTCGAGCCTGGAGAGATCGACGCCGGGCTGGTCCGCGCGCTCCGGCACGCCGAGGCCGCCGCCGACGTCGATGACGCGCACCTGCGGCAGGCCCCGTGCGGCCGCCGCCAGCAGAAGCGCGGTGTGCTCCCAGCTCGTCACGTCGAAGATGCCGCTGCCGACGTGCGCCTGCAGCCCCGTGATACGCGCCCCCGCAGCCTGCGCGGCGCGCTCGAACGCGGGGAGCTCCGCGATCGGCACACCGAACTTGGAGCGCGTGCCCGCGGTGCGCACGTGCGTGTGATGCCCGCGACCGACGCCGGTATCGAGGCGCGCGAAGATCTCGCGGCCGCGGAACAGCTCCGGCCAGGCGCTGAGCGCGTAAGGATTGTCGACGGTGACGCGCACGCCGCGCGCGAGCGCCCAGGCGTATTCCTCGCGCGGGGCGAAGTTCGGCGTGTAGAGGATGCGCTGTGGCGCAAGCTCGGGGCAGGTGGCGAGGAGATGCTCGACCTCGCCGCGCGAGACGCACTCGAAGTCGACGCCCTCGCCGTGCAGTGCGCGCAGGATATCGGCGTGCGGGTTGGCCTTCATCGAGTAGTGCACCCGGTCGAGAGATTTGAGCCCTCGCAGCGCGCGTGCCGCGGCCCGCACCTCCGCGAGCTCGTACACGTAGGCCGCCTCGCGCTCGGCGAGCGCGCCGAGGAGCTCCGTGCGCCGCGTGCGCCACCACGGCATCCCGCGCCGCGTGGCAGGCTGGGGTGCGGAGAACAGCTGCTGCCACGTGGGACCCAGGACCTTGTCCCCCGGCACCGGGCGGATGAGCAGCTCGTGCAGCTGCTCGACGAGCCGATCACCCTGGTCCTCGTCGACGACGAAGGTGAAGTTCAGATCGTTGGCAGCCTGGCTCACCAGGTGGATCTTCTGCTCCTCGAAGAACTCGAAGGCGCCGCCCAGCTGGTGCAGGATCGCGCGGATGTTGCGCCCCACCAGGCTCACCGAGGCGCACGGCCCGATCACCTGCACGCGGCACAGGTGCGAGAGGGCCGCGACCAGCGCGGCCACCTGGGCGTTATCGAGCGTGTTGGCTGCCGGATCGAGCGACACGGTCACGTTGGTCTCGGAGGTCGACACCAGGTCCACCGACAGGCCATGCTGCTTGAACACCTGGAAGGCATCGGCGAGAAAGCCCACCTGGTGCCACATGCCGGGGCTCTCCATCGAGATGAGCGTGATGCCCTTCTTGGTGCACACGGCCTTGACCTGCGCCCCGCCCTCGCCGCCCTCGGCGCTGAGCACCGTGCCCTCGAGATCCGGCGCCTGAGTCGCGTAGACATGGAGCGGAATCCGCTGCTGGCGCGCCGGCAGGATGCAGCGCGGATGCAGCACCTTGGCACCGCTCGTGGCGATCTCCTGCGCCTCGTCGTAATGCAGCGCCCGCAGGAGCCGCGCACTGGGCGTGGCGCGCGGGTTGGCGCTGAACATGCCGGGTACGTCGGTCCAGATCTCGAGCCGCTGCGCACGCAGCTTGGCTGCCAGGTAGGCCGCCGAGGTATCCGAGCCGCCGCGGCCGAGCAGCACCGTGTTGCCGTCGTCGTCGCTCGCGATGAAGCCCTGGGTGACGACCACGCCCGGCAGCGCCGCGAGCTGCCCGGCCAGAGCCTCATCAGGTGCGAAGCTGCACACGGCCGAGAGCACGCTCGAGCGTTCCGAGGCGCTGCGACGCTCCTCGGCTCGCAGCAGGGTGCGGGCGTCGACCCACGCTACGGCCAAGCCGCGTGCCTTGAGAAAGCTGGCACCGATCCGGGTGGCCATGAGCTCGCCCGTCGCCATGACGCGCGCGCGCGTGCGATCGCTCACCTCGCGCACCAGGGCAATGCCGGCGGCGATCTCGCGCAGCTCCGCGAAGTGGCGCTCGACCTCCTCGTCGAGCGGCACCTCGAGGTCGGCCGCGAGGCGCCGATGACGCTCCTCGATGGCTCTCAGCTCCGGCTCGTAATGCTGGCCGGCCGCGGCGTCCAGCAGCCGCTCGAGCCGGTCGGTGATGCCGCTCACGGCCGAGTGCACGATGAGCACCCGCGCCCCGCCGGCATGCCGCTCGGCGGCGACGCGTGCAATGTTGGTCCAGTTGGCGAGCGTCGCGACGCTGGTTCCACCGAACTTGAGCACAATCCACGCCGAGGGCATACGGGTCAAGACTCGATACTCCGCATGACGCGCGAGCGCGCCGCCGCCTCACAGCTTAAGGCCGCCCTGGATCCGTCATCGCTTGAGCTTGAAGCGAGCAGTGCGAGCTGTCGTTCTACAGCTCGTCGTCGAAGTCCTGGAGATCTTTCTCGAGCTTCTTGTCCGCCAGCACTTCCTCGAGGCGGCTCCAGGCGGCCTTGCCCCGCTTGCCCTGAGTGCGGACGCGCTTGTCCACCCGATCGAGCAACCGGTCGTAATCGGTGCCGTCCTCGGGGGGACTATTCAGGAATTCCTCGTCGAGGTCGAAGCCCTCGTTGTCCCGCTCAGCCATCTGCCAGTGCAAATCCTGAATTAATTCAAAGAGTAACGTGCTTATTCGGCACGGAACAAGGCGCGAACTATAGCCGATTCACGCCGCCGATCAACATTTGCCGCAATGGGGGCGTCCCGGCGCAAGACAAGGGTAAGACAAGGGCTCAGCCCTAGCTTAAGCGTGGTCGGTAGCATCCCGCACGATCACCGGAGCGCCGCGGCTCAAGCCTAAGCCCTCGGCAGCGCTCTGCTCGGCGCGGGCGATCTCGACGACGCCGAAGGAATTGATCAGCGCCAGATACTGCCCGGGCTGGGCATCGGCGTAGGTGCGAAGCAGAGGGAAGGCATGGTTGCCCGCGTGCGCCACCGGCATGCGGAAGCGCTCGATGAGGGCGGCGTCGATGTTGGTGATGAGATTCCCGAAATGGTCGATGGCGATGACGACGCCCGAGACGCTCGCCGGCTCGACCGTCGGATCGTCCACCCAGGAGGGCACCAGCGTGTCGACCGCCTCGCCGAGCTCCGAGGTCCGGCAGCGCCCGGCGGCGAGCTCGGCGGCGACCGGGGCAAAGATATCCCGCCCGTGGAAGGTCGCGCTCGGATGACCGATTCTCAGGCGTGCGAGGCTCGCCGCGGTGAGCCGCGTGAGGCGCGCATCGGAGTGGCGGCCCGCGACCGGCGCGAGCAATCCGTTATCCGGAGCGAGGAAAACGTGGCCGCCCGCCTCGAGCGCCAGAATGTCCCGCGAGGTCCCGACCCCGGGATCCACGACCGCGATGTGCACGGTCCCCGCAGGAAAGAACGGGAAGGCCCGCGCGAGCCAGAAGCCGGCCTCCGCCGGCCAGTGCACCACGATCTCGTGCGTGAGATCGACGATCCGTGCCGCGGGAAAGCGCGTCAGGATGCAGCCCTTGATGACCCCGACGAACGGGCCCTGGTGTCCAAAATCGGTCGTGACCGTGATGACGCCCGAGGCCGTCAAGACTCACTCGCTCGAGCCGGAGCCGCTCAGCCGCCGAGACGCCCGCGGCCGGGGTGCGGGCGCGCGCCCTCCGCGCAGGCGCGGCACTTGTCGGTGTAGGGTACCGCCGCGAGGCGCTCGGGCTCGATGTCACCGCCGCATACCGAGCAGGTCGTGTAGCGGCCCTGCGCCAGGCGCCGCAGCGCCGCCTCCACCTGCTGCAGCTCGGCCCGGGCCGAGTGCGAGATCGCACCGAGCACGTCGTCGTTCTCGCGCTGCGTGACCTGCTCGGCGAAGTCGGCCGACAGCGGATCCGCCTCGTGGCGCAGGTCGGCGCTCGCGTCGCTCGCCCGCTGGCGAAGCTCCTCCCGGCGTTTGAGCAGCCGTTCGCGTACCGCGTCGGTTTCCACCTGCACCTCCCGTCGGCCTCAGGACGCCTGGCCGCTGCGCCGTCGCTCCTCGAGCCATGCCTGCAGCTTGTCGAATGGCTCGATGAACTTGGCAACCCCCTCGCGCTCGAGCTGCACGGCGACCGCCTCGAGATCGACGTCGAGACGCTCGAGGCCTTCGCGCGCATCCGAACCCTCGGCCAGGTGCCGCTCGAGGCGCAGTTCCGGACGACCGAGGCGCCGGTAGGCATGGAGGGTCTCGAGCGGCATGGTATTCACAGTCCCGGGCACAACCAGTTCCTCAACATACTTGATCGGGCTGTAGGCTGGATTCTTCGTCGAGGTCGACGCCCAGAGGAGCCGCTGCGGCCGCGCGCCCTCCGCGGCCAGCGCCTGCCACTGCGGCGTCGCGAGTGTCGCCTCGAAGACCTCGTAGGCGCGGCAGGCGCAGGCGATCGCCGCCTTGCCGCGCAGCGTGCGCGCCGCCGGTTGCCGCGCGATGAGCGCCTCGAGCCGCTGGTCGACCAGCGTGTCGATGCGGCTGAGGAAAAAGCTCGCAACCGAGGCGACGCCCGCGAGCGAGCGACCGGCACGGGCGCGCGCGCTCAGGCCGTCCATGTAGGCCTGCACCACGGCGCGGTAGCGCTCCGGCGAGAACAGCAGCGTCACGTTGACGTTGATGCCGTCGGCAATGAGATCACGGACCACCGGGAGTCCCGCCTCGGTGCCCGGGATCTTGATGAAGACGTTCGGCACGTCGAGCCGCTGCCACAGCCGGCGCGCCTCGGCGAGACTGCTGACCCGGTCGTAGGCGAGGTGCGGCGACACCTCGAAGCTCACGAAGCCATCGGCCCCGGAGCTGCTGTCATAGAGAGCGCGAAACAGTCCGGCTGCCTCGCGCACGTCGCTGATGGCAAGCTCTTCGTACAGAGCCATGGCGGAAGGCACCGTCCGCAGCAGCTGCGCGATCGGCTGCGCGTAGCGCGGGTCGTTAATCATGGAGTTGGCCAGGATCGCCGGATTCGAGGTGACGCCCGCGATGCCGTCGTCGCGGATGAGGCGCGCGAGGCTGCCGTCGTCGAGCATGCCGCGGCCGAGATCATCGAGCCACGCGCTCTCGCCGAGCTTGCGCAGCTCGAGGAGCGGATTGGGAACCGGCGCGTTCATCGGGAAACTTCCACCGCGAGAGTAGCGCAGCTTAATTCCGCCGTCTCGCGGTTTCGGGCCGAATATGCGTAAATCCTTATACGCAGAGTCCGCATAAGCGGTGACACTGTTGCAAGGAGCACCCCTATGAGCGATGTGTTCAACGGCGGAAAGCTGGCCGAGGAGCTGCGCACCCTGGTGAGCGATGCCGAGGCGCTGCTGCGCACCTCGACCGGAACGGCGGACGCTGCCGAGCAGCAGCAGGCCGAGGCGACGCTGGCGGAGCTGCGCACACGTCTCGGTACCCTCGAGCAACAGGTCAAGACGCGCGCGCGTGACGTCGACAGCTACGTGCGCGACAACCCCTGGCAGGCGGTCGCGGTTGCCGGCGGAGTCGCCCTGCTCCTCGGCCTCATCATGGCCCGCAAAGGATGAGCGTCAGCGCCGCGCCCGAGGAGGTAAGCTCGGCCGAGCGGCCCTCGCCCCTGCAGGGCCTGGCGGCCGCGGCGCTCGACGCCCTGCGCACCCGGCTCGAGCTCGCGGGAGTCGAGCTCGAGATCCACCTCATCGGGCTCCTGCGCTCGCTGATCTGGGCGCTGGCGGCAATTCTGTGCGCGCTGCTGGCCCTCGCCTTCGGCGTGGTGGCCTTGATCACCGCGCTGTGGAACTCCCATCGCGAGCTCGGCCTGCTCGGCGGCGGCCTCGCCTTCCTGGTGTTGGGCGTGGCGTGCGCGCTGATCGGCGCGCGCATCTTTCACCGTCGGCCGGGAATTCTCCGGGATTCCGTTGAGCAGCTCGAGCGCGACCAGCGCCGGGCGGGTGGGTCATGAGTCGCCTGAAGCAACTCGAGGCACGCCGGCGGGTGCTGCTGAAGCGCTGCGACGAGCAGCGCGAGGAGTTCACCGCGCGCCTCGCCCAGCTCAATCCCGGCACCGTGCTCCATGGCTCCACCCTCGGCCATTTGCGGCACCCGCTCGCCTGGGGGGCGGCGCTCGCGGGCATGCTGCTGCTGCGGCGTACGCGCGAGGTACTCACCTTCATCGTCTGGATACGCACCGCGGTCACACTCGCCAGCCGCGCCGCGCACCTGGTGCGTCTGTTGACACAGCTGCGCGCTTCGCGCGCCGGCGGCCCGGGCCGCTAACGCTTCATCGTCGCGGCAGGTGCGGTCGCGAGCCGCTTGGGCGAGTGCTCATCCGCCGCGGGCTCGTCCCGCGTCGCCGCGAGTCCCACTACGGTCGGAATGCCGTTAGCCGCCTGCAGCGTCTTGCGCGCCAGGTCCCAGTGGATCGCCGCGCTGCTGTCCCCGAGCGCCTGGTCGAGGATTCTGGACAGCAGCTCGAGATCCGGCTCCGTGGTCTGGCCCTCCGCGTCAACCGGCGGATGCGCCTCGAGCAGCAGCTCCCCGCCCACCCACGCCACCTTCACCGGCTCGTTCACCAGCCATACCTTGGTCCCGACGGCAATCAGCGGGAAGAGCGCCGCCACGTCCTCGGGGTACATGCGGATACAGCCGTGCGTCACCGACATCCCGACCGCGGTCGGGTTGTTGGTGCCGTGAATCATGTACTCGCCCTTGCCGGCGGCGAGCCGCAGCGCGAAGGCGCCGAGCGGATTGTCGGGTCCCGCCGGCACCACTTTCGGTAACGGATCGCCGTTGGTGGCGTGCTCTTTGCGGATCGATTCGGGCGGGTACCAGGCCGGATTGCGGATCTTGGCGATGACCTGTGTCTCCCCGAGCGGCGTGCGCCAGTCCATCTTGCCGATGCTGATCGGATAGGTGATGACGACGCGCTGCTCGCGGGGGTTGCGCGGCTTCGGATAGTAGTAGAGACGATGCTCGGGCAGATTGACGACGATGCCCTCGCGCGGACCCGACGGGAGAATGCGCCGTCCGGGCAGCACGATGCGCTTGCCGGCACCCGGCAGCCACACGTCGGTGCCGGGATTGGCGCGAATGATCTCGTAGTAACCGAGGCTGTAACGATGCGCGAGATCGGGAAGCGTGTCCTCGTAGACGCTCGTGACCATCTCATCCGTTCCCACCACGGGCGAGCTATCGGCCGGCAGCGCGTAAACGCTCGCTGCGGCCGGCGCGCTCAACCCCACCGCGCATGCGAGGCCCAAGAGCCGCAGGGACAGCGGAAACCTCCGGCGACGCCTCAGGTACTCCATGACATTGATTTTACTATAAAACTGCGAATCCTTTAGCATCGCGCAGTGACCCCGTCTAACAAGCCCGCGCGCGCCTTCTTCGCCCGCAGCGCGCTCGCCGTCGCGCGCGAGCTCATCGGCATGCACCTGGTGCACGATGATGGCGCCACCGTGCGCCGCGGCCGGATCGTCGAGACGGAAGCGTACCTCGGTCCGCGCGATCGCGCCGCGCATTCCTCGCGCGGACGGACCGCACGCACCGAGGTGATGTTCGGTCCTCCGGGACACGCCTATGTCTATTTCATCTACGGCTTCTGGAATTGTCTTAATGTCGTGACGGCACGGGAGGGAGTGCCACACGCGGTGCTGCTGCGGGCGGTGGAACCGCTGGAGGGAATCACGGACAAAACCTGGGGGCCAGGCCTCTTGTGCCGCGCCATGCATATCGACCGGCGACTGAACGGCGCCGATCTCCTGGGTCGGGAGCTGTGGATCGAGCGCCCGCGGCACGTCCCACACGTCGCGATCGGGCGCAGCGCGCGCATCGGCGTCGACTATGCGGGGGAATGGGCGCGGCGTCCCTGGAGGTTCTTCGACCGCGCTTCGTGCTACGTTTCCACCAGCCGACGGAGACCGACTGAATGCCGAACCACAGCCGCTTCCTGAGTCTCGCCGTGACCTGTCTGGCCGCCGCAGCGGTGTGCGCCGGCGCACCGGCGTCCGCTCAGCTCGTGGAGGGACGCGACTACCGCGTGCTCACGCCGCCGAAGCCGACCTCCAGCCCGGGGAAGATCGAGGTGGTCGAATTCTTCTCCTACGCCTGTCCGCACTGCGCCAAGTTCAGCCCGCTGGTGACCGCCTGGGTCGCGAAGCAGCCGAAGGACGTCGTCTTCAAGCGCGTGGCGGTGAGCTACGGCCGACCGCAGTGGATGAACCTCGCGCGCACCTACTACGCGCTCGAGGCGACCGGGGACTTGAAGAAGCTCGACGCCGCGCTGTTCCGCGCCATTCACGACGAGCACCAGAATCTCTTCGACGAGCAGTCGATCGCCGACTGGGTGGGCAGGCAGGGAGGCGATGCCACCGCGTTCGCCAACGCGTACGTCTCCTTTGGCGTCAACAACCAGACCGTGCAGGCCGATCAGCTGGCGGAGGACTTTGCGATCGACGCGATCCCGACCCTCGCCGTCAACGACCGCTACGTGGTCATCAGCCCGACGCAGGCGGCCGACGAGGAGCAGACCTTCCGCGACCTGCTCGTGCTCGCCGACAAGGTGATCACGATGGCCCGCGGCAGCGCGCCCAAGGCCGCTGCGCCCGCAGCGCCTCCGAAGGGGGCGGCGAAGCAACGCTGACGCTGGGGCGCTGCCGCGCGCGCAGTGCCGCACTGCGATGCAGCGCGAATTTTAGCCGTTTACCCTTCGATGCGTGCCAGCTCGAGCAGCTGGCTTCCCTCGGGCACGCGGTCGCCGCGGCCGAAGTAGATGGCCTGCACGGTGCCGGCATAAGGCGCCGTGATCGTATGCTCCATCTTCATGGCTTCGATCACCATGAGCACCTCGCCCGCGGCCAGCTTCTGTCCCACCGACACCGGTACCGAGACCACCACCCCCGGGAGCGGCGTGGTGAGGCCGCCGGTGCTGGCGCTCGCCGAGAACTCCCGCGCGCGCGGATCCTCGACCACGAATTCGTAGCGCGCGTCCTCCTCCCACAGAATCACCTGCGCGTCCTCGACCCGGCAGTGCGCCTGGCGGCGCCGCTCGACGAGCCGCGCGGCGACCGTGGCGGCGCCGGCCGTGTCGTCGCTGCAGCTCAGGTCCGCGACCTGCAGGAGTGTCCGCCCATCGACCGTCGCCGACACCGGCCGCCCGGCGCGGCAGCCGAGCTCCACGCTGTGTGCGTGGCCCTTCCAGGAGAGCGCGTAGGCGACCACCGCGGGCAAGTTCGGCGTGAAGCCGTCGCGCACCGCCCAGGGGCTCGAATCGCGCGCTGGCGCGGCCCGATGCAACGCCAGTGCCGCCAGGATCAGCGCCTCGGGCGGCACGGACGAGGGGCCGGCGAACTCCGCCGCGCCCTTGTCGAGCAGCGCGATGTTGTGCCGCACCTCGAGGAAGCGCCGCGAGCGCAGCACGCGCGCGAGCCAGCGCTCGTTGCTGTGCACGCCCGCGCAACGGGTCCGGGAAAGCGCGTGGGCGAGCCGCGCGGCGGCCAGATCGCGCTCGGGAGCCCAGGCGATCACCTTGCCGAGCAGTGAGTCGTAGCAGTCGGGAACCGTGTCGCCGCTGTCGAAACCCGCATCGACCCGCACCGACTCGAGCGCCGGCCATTGCATGAGCGTGAGCCGCCCCGCGCTCGGGAGGAAGTTGCGTTCCGGATCCTCGGCGCAGACGCGCGCCTCGATGGCGTGCCCCTCGAGGCGTATCTCATCCTGCGACAGCGGCAGCGGCTCCCCGCCCGCGACGCGCAGCTGCCACTCGACCAGATCGAGGCCGGTGACCGCCTCGGTCACCGTGTGCTCGACCTGCAGCCGCGTGTTCATCTCCATGAAGTAGAACTCGCGCCCGTCGTAGAGAAACTCGACGGTGCCCGCGCTCTGGTACCCGATCTCGCGCGCCACCACCAGCGCCGCCGCGCGCAGGCGGGCGCGCACCGCATCCGGCACGTTGGGCGCCGGCGCCTCCTCGATGAGCTTCTGATGGCGCCGCTGCGCCGAGCAGTCGCGATCGCCGAGGTGCACGAGCTTGCCGTGCGTGTCGCCGAATACCTGGACCTCGAGGTGGCGCGGCGTCGGCAGAAATCGCTCGAGCAGCAGCGCCCCGTCGCCGAAGGCGCTCTCGGCGAGGCGCCGCGCCGCGGCGAGCGCCGCCGTCAGCTCGGACTCCTGCCGTACGATCTGCATGCCCTTGCCGCCGCCGCCGGCGGCGGGCTTGATGATGAGCGGGAGTCCGACCGTGTGGGCCGCGGCGGCGAGCTGCCTGAGGTCCTGCTCCCCGCCGGCATAGCCCGGCAGCACGGGCACGCCGGCTTCGCGCATGCGGTTCTTCGCGACGATCTTCGAGCCCATCGCGGCGATCGCGGCCGCGGGCGGACCTACGAAGGTGAAGCCGGCATCGCTGCAGGCCTGCGCGAACTGGGCGTTCTCGGAGAGAAACCCATAGCCCGGATGAATGGCGTCCGCGCCGCTGGCGCGCGCCGCGGCGATGATCCGCTCGGTGTCGAGGTAGCTGTCGCGCGCCGGCGCCGGACCGATCCACAGCGCCTCATCCGCCGCGCGCGTGTGGCGCGCGAGCGCGTCCGCGTCCGAGAACACCGCCACGGTGCGCCACCCGAGGCGGCGCGCGGTGCGGAAAATGCGGCAGGCGATCTCGCCGCGGTTCGCGACCAGCAGCGTCTTCGGCATCGTCACATCCGGTAAACGCCAAAGCGCGCCGGCTCGAGCGGCGCGTGGCGCACCGCCGCCAGCGACAGCGCCAGCACGCGGCGCGTGTCGGCGGGGTCGATCACCCCGTCGTCCCACAGCCGCGCCGAGGAGTAATACGGGTGCCCCTGCCGCTCGTATTGCTCGCGGATCGGCGTCTTGAAGGCCTCCTCCTCCGCCGCCGGCCATTGCTCGCCGGCGCGCTCCACTGCCGCGCGCTTCACGGTCGCGAGCACGCTGGCGGCCTGCTCCCCGCCCATGACGGAGATGCGCGCATTCGGCCACTGAAACAGTAGCCGCGGCTCGTAGGCGCGGCCGCACATGGCGTAGTTGCCCGCGCCATAGCTGCCGCCGATGATCGTGGTGAGCTTCGGTATCGGGGCGCAGGCGACCGCGGTGACGAGCTTGGCGCCGTCCTTGGCGATGCCGCCGGCCTCGGCGCGCCGGCCCACCATGAAGCCGGTGATGTTCTGCAGGAACAGCAGCGGGACTTCCTCGCGCGTGCACAGCTCGATGAAGTGAGTGCCCTTGAGCGCGCTCTCGGAGAACAGCACGCCGTTGTTGGCGAGAATCCCGACCGGGTAGCCGGCAAGGTGCGCAAAGCCGCACACCAGCGTCGTGCCGTAGAGCTCCTTGAACTCATCGAGCTCGGAATCGTCGACCAGGCGCGCGATGACCTCGCGCACATCGTAGGGCTTGCGCAGGCTCGCCGGGACCACGCCGTAGAGCTCCGCCGGGTCGTAGCGCGGCTCGCGCGCGGCCTGCGGCGGCGAGCTCCCGGCGGCGGGCTTGAGCCTCGCCACGATGCGCCGCGCGATCGCGAGGGCATGGGTGTCGTTCTCGGCGTAGTGATCGCACACACCGGACTCGCGGCAGTGGACGTCGGCCCCCCCTAAGGTTTCGGCGTCGATGTCCTCGCCGGTCGCGGCCTTCACCAGCGGCGGACCGCCGAGGAACACGCGGCCCTGGTTGCGCACGATGACGTTCTCGTCCGACATCGCCGGCACGTAGGCGCCGCCCGCGGTGCACGAGCCGTGCACGACGGAGATCTGCGCGATGCCGAGCCCGGAGAGCGTCGCCTGGTTGTAGAAGATGCGTCCGAAATGCTCGCGGTCGGGAAACACCTCGTCCTGCGCCGGCAGGAACGCCCCGCCGCTCTCCACCAGGTACACGCAGGGCAGGCGATTGTCGCGCGCGATCTCCTGAGCACGCAGGTGCTTCTTCACCGTGATGGGGTAGTAGGTGCCGCCCTTGACGGTCGGGTCGTTGGCGACGATCACGCACTCGCGCCCTCCGACCCGGCCGATGCCGGTGATGATCCCGGCGCAGGCGATGTCGCCGCCGTACATGCCGTGGGCGGCGAGCTGCGAGAGCTCGAGGAAGGGACTGCCGGTGTCGAGCAGCACGCGCACGCGCTCGCGGGCTGAGAGCTTGCCCGCCGCACGATGCTTGTCCACGGCGGCCCGGGAGCCGCCACGGGCGGCCCGCCCGACCTCGCGGCGCAGATCCTCACTCAGCGCGCGCATGGCGCGCTCGTTGTCGCGGAATTCCTGGGCTTGCAGATCGACCCGGGTGGTGATGCGGGGCATGGATGCTTGCCATGATTGCCGGTTTGTCAGACAATCATACGATCTGGTCCAAGGAGAAGGCAAGCCCACATGAACCCGCTCGACTGCACCGACAGCGACTTCGGCCTGAGTCCCGAGCTCGAGGAGATCCGCCAGCAGGTGCGGCGCTTCGCCGCGCAGGAGATCGCGCCGCGCGCCGCCGACATCGACCGCAGCAACGAGTTTCCGCGCGACCTCTGGCCGGCCCTAGGTGCCCAGGGCCTGCTCGGCATCACTGTGCCCGAACGCTTCGGCGGCGCGGGCCTCGGCTATCTCGCCCACGTCATCGTCATGGAGGAGATCTCGCGTGCCTCGGGAGCGGTGGGCCTCTCCTACGGCGCGCACTCGAACCTGTGCGTCAACCAGCTGCGCCTCAATGCCAGCGAGGAGCAGTGCAGGCGCTACCTGCCGAAGCTCGTCTCCGGCGAGCACGTCGGGGCGCTCGCCATGTCGGAGCCCGGCTCCGGCTCCGACGTCGTGTCGATGCAGCTCAAGGCAGAGCGGCGCGGCGACTGCTACGTGCTCAATGGCCGCAAGATGTGGATCACCAACGGGCCGGACGCCGACGTCGTCATGGTGTACGCCAAGACCGACCCGGCGGCCGGCTCGCGCGGCATCAGCGCCTTCATCGTCGAGCGTGGCACCGCGGGCTTCAAGAGCGCACAGAAACTCGACAAGCTCGGCATGCGCGGCTCCAGCACCTCCGAGCTGGTGTTCGACGACTGCCGCATCCCCGCCACGAGCCTCGTCGGCGCGGAGAACGGCGGCGTGCGCGTCCTCATGAGCGGGCTCGACTACGAGCGCGTGGTGCTCGCCGGCGGGTCGCTGGGGCTGCATGCCGCGGCGCTCGACGTGGTGCTGCCCTACATCCGCGAGCGCCGGCAGTTTGGCGCGCCCATCGGCAGCTTCGAGCTCATGCAGGGCAAGATCGCCGACCTGTATGCCTCGCTCAACGCCGCGCGCGCCTATGTCTACTCGGTGGCCCGCGCCTGCGATGCGCGCACGGTGCGGCGGCGCGACGCCGCCAGCTGCATCCTGTTCGCGGCCGAGCGCGCCACCCAGGCCGGCCTCGATGCCATCCAGGCGCTCGGCGGCAACGGCTACATCAACGACTATGCGGCCGGGCGGCTGCTGCGCGATGCCAAGCTCTACGAGATCGGCGCCGGTACCCAGGAGATCCGCCGCATGCTGATCGGCCGCGAGCTGTTCGAGGCCGCGGCATGAGCGTCGAGTTCGCCCCGCTGCTCATGGAGCCCGCTTACCGCAAGGTGGCGGCGACCATCGGCGAGCGCATCCTGTCACGAGCGCTGCACGAGGGCGAGCGGCTGCCCTCCGAGACCGAGCTGGCACGGCAATTCGGGGTGAACCGCTCCACCGTGCGCGAGGCGCTGCGCGAGCTCGAGAGCCGCGGCCTGGTGCGGCGCCGCCCCGGCTCGAAGCTCATGTCGGTGAGCCGCCCCCATCACGAGGCGGTGGCGGCCGGCGTGAGCCATGCGCTGCTGCTGCACGATGTGACGGTGCACCACGTGTGGGAGGCTCTCATGATCCTCGAGCCGCCGCTGGCGCAGGTGGCAGCGCGCATGCGCAGCGCCGCGGACCTCGAGTGCATCACAGCCGCCGCGGAGGCCTTCAGCTTACAGCGCGAGAGCACGGCGCAGGCGGTGCACTGCACTGCGGAGTTCTTCCGCTGCCTCGGGCGCGCGACCCACAACCCCGTGCTGGGACTCGCGCAGGAGCCGCTGCTGCAGCTGCTCGAGCCCTCGCTCGGCGTCATGATCGACAAGGTGCCGCAGGCGCGCGCGCGCATCGCCACCGCACAGCGCCGCCTGGTGGAGGCGCTCGAGGCGCGCTCGCCCCAGGCCGCGCACGACTGGATGGCGCGCCACATCCGCGACTTCCGCAGGGGCTACGAGCTCGCCGGGATCGACCTGGAGCTGCGGGTCACCGCCGCCTGAAGAGACCGCCTGCGAGCCGCCGTGGGCATGTGACGCGCGTCACGTCCGCGCCAGGTGCCGAAACCTTCACATTGCACCGCGCTTGTAACGGGTATGCTGCGCCCCGACTTTGCCGGCTAACCCTCCGCCAAGGAGTCATCCGATGCTCGGTCTGCTGGTCGTGCTGTTCCTGCTCATCGCGCTGCTCGGTTATGTCATCGGTGCCTACAACGGCCTGGTGCAGGTGCGCGCTGCGGTGAAGCTCGCCTGGTCCAACATCGACGTGCTGCTGGTGCAGCGCCACGACGAGCTGCCGAAGCTGGTCGAGGTGTGCAAGCAATACATGCAGTACGAGCCGGGAGCCCTCGAGCGCGTGATGCGCGCCCGCGCCGGCGTCGACGCCGCGCGCAGCTCCGGCAACGTGGCTTCCCTGGGACCCGCCGAGCGCGAGCTGCGCACCGGGCTCTCGGGCCTGTACGCGGTCGCCGAGAACTACCCTGAGCTCAAGGCGAACGAGGCGTTCCGTCACCTGCAGGACCGCATCAGCGGACTGGAGACCGCGATCGCGGACCGGCGCGAGGTGTACAACGACGCCGTCAACACCAACAACGTACGCATCTCCTCGTTCCCGGGCGTGCTGATCGCCGGGCTCGGCAACTTCCCCGAAGCCCAGCTGCTGCACTTTCAGACGGACGAGAAGGCCGACGTCGACCTGAAGGCTGCCTTCTCGCGCTGAGAGCCGCGCCGCGCGCCCGCGGCGGCTCTCCCGGCCCCGTATGGTCGCCCACGTGCAGAACCCAGCGCTCATTGCCGCGGTCGCCGGCGCCGGGGCGCTGCTGTGCCTCTACGGTTTCTTCCGCCGCCTGCGCCGCGACCGGCTGCTCGCCGACACGTCGGTGGTGCACATCCGCTCCGCCGCCCAGGGCTACGTCAAAGTGCAGGGTCGCGCCCGTCCCGCGGGAGCCGCGCCGACCGCGGCGCCCTTGAGCGGCCGCCCGTGCGTGTGGTGGGACTTCAAGGTGGCCGAGGAGCACCGTGACTCGCGCGGCCGGGCGGAGTGGCGCACGGTCGAGAGCGCGACCAGCGTCGAGCTGTTCGTGCTCGCCGACGACGATGCCGAGTGCCTGGTGGGGCCGGTGAAGGCCGAGGTCACTCCCTCGCGAGTCAACACCTGGTACGGCAACACCTCACGGCCGCTGGGGGGCCCGCCGCCGGTGAACACGGCGCTCCTCATGGGGCCGTTCCGCTACACGGAGCAGCTCCTCGACGTCGGCGCGCAGGTCTGCGTCGTCGGCGAGCTGCGCTCGCACTCCGACACCGGCGACCTCGCCGCCGCCACCGCGGCCAGGCTCCACGAATGGAAGCAGGATCAGGCGAGTCTGCTCAGGCGCTTCGATGCCGACCATGACGGCCATTTGAGCGCCGCGGAGTGGGAGACCGCGCGCCAGACGGCCGCCAGGGAATGCGAGACCCAGAAGCTGCAGTCGAGCATCGAGCGCGTCAGCGTCATCTCCGAGCCTGCCGACGGCCGGCCGTTCCTCATCTCCCCGCTCGGCCCCGAGCGCATGGAGAAGCGCGAGCAGCGCATGGCGTGGCTCTATTTCGCGCTCGGGCTCGCGTGCGTGTGGCTGTGCACCTGGGCGCTGCGGCAGGCGAGTCTCACCGGCACCTTCTGAGACGCGCCGCCCAGTGGCCGCGGCGTCATAACGGGATACACTGCCGCACATGCTCGCGGCACGCAAAGTCGCAGCCTCTGCGCGCTCTGGCGGGGTAATCGCCGGCCTCGCACTCGCCGGCCTGCTCGGCTGCGTGCACCAGCAGGCGCCGCACGCGCCGCGCGTGCCGGCACCAGTCTCCTCCGCCCCGGAGCCAGGCGCGCCGCCCCCTCCCGTCCTGACTCCCGCGCCGTCAAGCCCCGCCGCGGGCGCAAGCCCCGCATCGGGTGCGGCGACCCAACCGGCCCCGGCCCCGAGTCCGCCGCCGCGCCCGACAGCCGGCGCGACCGCCCCTGCGCCCGCCCCCAAGCGCCCGCCGTCCGCGCCGTCCGCGCCGTCCGCCCCTGCTGCCGCCGGCGCCCCGCCCGCCTCTATTGGCGCGCCGGCGCCCGCCGCAGCACCCGCCCCGCCGGCGCTCGATCTCGCCTCGCTCGAGGAGCGGTTGCGGGACACCCATGCCATCGGTGTGTTCACCAAACTCTCCCTCAAGAACCAGGTGGACGATCTGCTGGCGCAGTTCCGCGCCTTCTACGCCGGCCGGGGCGCGCTCACGCTGGCGGAGCTGCGGCGCAGCTACGAGCTGCTGCTCATGAAAGTCGTGACGCTGCTGCAGGACGACGACCCGGGGCTGGCGGGCGCCGTGTCGTCCTCGCGCGAGGCGATCTGGGGCATCCTCAGTGACCGCAACCGGTTCAACAACCTCTAGATCCGCACACAGGAGCTGACCATGAAATCCGCGAGGCTGGTGATTGTGGTGCGCGCAGCGGCGCTGGCCGCCGCCGCGGGCACGGGCGCCGCCGCAGAGCCTTCTTTCGGCAAGGACCTGACCGCGACCATCGTGCTGCACGGGCAGACGTGCGACGCGGTGATCGACGCGAAGCGCAACGGCGACAGCGACTACACCGCCACCTGCCGTGATGGCAATCGCTACCATGTGTACGTCGACACCACCGGCCGCGTGATCGTGCAGAAGCTGTGAGCGGCAGCCGGTCCGTTCATGAGCCGCGCTTCTGAGTCCATGAGTAGAAGTACGCAGAGCGCGCCTGCGCCATCAGGCTAACATCCCCTCCGGAAACCAACATCCGGAGGAGCGATCTTGGCAGCAGCCATCGGCAGCGAGCGCGTGCTCGCCGTGCACCACTGGACCGACACCCAATTCTCCTTTACCACCACGCGCGATCGCGGCCTGCGCTTCGAGAACGGCCAGTTCGTCATGGTGGGGCTGCCGCTCGCGGGCCGGCCGCTGCTGCGCGCCTACAGCATCGCCAGCGCCAACTACGAGGATCACCTCGACTTTCTCAGCATCAAGGTGCCGGACGGGCCGCTCACCTCGAAACTGCAGCACGTGCGCGCGGGCGACGAGGTGCTGGTGAGCCGCAAGCCGACGGGAACGCTGGTGCTGCACGACCTGAAACCGGGCGAGCGGCTCTACCTCCTCAGTACCGGCACGGGGGCCGCGCCGTTTCTCAGCCTGATCAGCGACCCCGAGCTCTACGAGCGCTTCGCGGTCGTCGTGCTGGTGCACGGGGTCCGGTGGGCGCGCGAGACCGACGTGGTGCGCAATCGCATCGCGACGCTCAAGAGCCACGAGCTGCTTGGGTCCCAGGTGCGCGCGCAGCTGCGCTACTACCCGACCGTCACGCGCGAGCCCTACGTCAACCGCGGCCGGCTCACCACCCTCATCGAGTCCGGCCGACTGACGCGCGACCTCGATCTGCCGCCGCTCGACCCGGCGACCGACCGCGTCATGGTCTGCGGCAGTCCCGCGATGCTCAGCGATACCGCGAAGCTCCTCGATGCGCGCGGCTTCCAAATCTCGCCCCGCAGCGGTGAGCCAGGCGACTACGTCATCGAGCGGGCGTTCGTCGAGCGCCGCGCAGGCGATTTTTCCAATTGACTAGTGGCCGCCCTCGACCAGGAGCCCGGCGTCCGCGAGCGAGCGCGCGAGCTGCGCCTCGATGCGCAGAGCCTCGGCGCGCGCCAGGTGCTGCAGGTGGAGCGTGGGACCGGTGAGCACCTCGAGACCGCGCTTCAGCACGCTGCCGGCGGCGTGGATACCCGCCTTGTGTTGATCGAAGCGGGCGGCCGGCGTGTAGCGACTCATGCCCACATAGACGCCATACGGCCCCCTCTTCCGATCGGCGAAATCCAGCAGGATCAGATAGACATTCGCGCGGCCAGGACGCTCACCACGCAGGCCTTCTGCCGCTTCATAGGCGGCCGGCAGCCACTCGATGTAGCGCATCGGCAGCCATTCGGGGATCGAGGCGGCGGCGCGCCGCCACAGGAGCTCGAGCGCCGCCTCGATCCGCGCCGCGAACTCCCCCCGCATCCACAGCTCGTGGATGCAGTGCGCTCCCAGGGCCCCGTCCCTCGAGCGCAGCGCCGCCTCGAACAGGGCGGCGATTTCTCCGGCAGTCGTCGCGGCCAACGGGCGCGCCGCGGGAGACTGCGACGCGTCGAAGGCTCGCGCGCCGCTCACACTGCCGCCAGCCGTGCGGCCCGCGCTGACAGCAGCCAGACTATGCCACCGACGCCGATCGCGACCGGCACAATGAGCACGGCCTCGCCGAGCGAGCTGGCATCGGACAGGTGCCCGATGAGCGGCGGTGAAGGCACGTCACCGAGCAGGTGGATGGTGAACATGCTGAGCGCCATGGCGCTGGCTCGCTCGAGCGGCGAGACGATGTTGGCAATCGCCGCGTTGATCGGCCCCGTGGACATGAAGAGCAGCAGCTCGGCGGCGACGATCGCCGGATAGTACTCAGCCGGGGCCGGCGCGCTCAGCGCAATAAACGCACACGGCACCGCTGCGAGTGTCACGACTGCGGAGAACCACAGATAGCCCTGCCGGGAGCGCTTCAGGCAATAGTCTCCGAGCCAGCCGCCGGCCAGCGTGCCCACGACGCCGGTAAGCACCACGACGATGCCAAAATCGCGTGTGGCTGCGACCGCGGGTACCCCGCGTACGCGCTCGAGAAATACCGGCATCCAGAATCCCAGTCCCCCGAGGCCGAACGTATAGGCCGCGTAACCCAGCACCAGGAGCATGTAGGGCCCGCGTCGCAGCAGGCTCCAGTAAACCCCCAGCGCGTCGCGCCGCGCGGCGGCCGGCACCGGCGGCGCAGCCGCTGACGGCTCCTGCACGCCTCGCGGCGGATCGGGGATGAGGAGCACCGCCGCGGCAAGCAGCGCCCCGGGCGCGCCGCAGATGAAGAACGCTGCGCGCCAGCCGGCGAGCTGGCCGAACAGTCCGCCGAGCACGTAGCCGAGCGCCGCCCCCACCGGGATAGCCATGTTGAGAACCGAGTAGACGCGCCCGCGTGCGCTCAGCGGGAAGCAGTCCGCGAGCAGCGCCGGCGCGATGGCGACGTAGGCGGCTTCGCCGATGCCGACTAGCGCTCGCGCACCCAGCAGCTGCGGGTAGCTGCGCGCCAGTCCCGACAACACCGTGGCGAGGCTCCAGATGAACACCCCCAGCGCGATCGGGCGGCGGCGCGAACCGCGATCGCCCCAGGCACCGAAGGCCGGCGCAGTGACCATGTACACCAGCATGAACGCCGGCCACAGCCAGCCGGCCTGCTCGTCCGACAGCGCCATCGCGCCTTTCAGATCCGGCACCAGGGGCGGCACCAGGTAGCGGTCGAGGTAGTTGAGAAGATTGATGGCGGTGAGGACGAACAGCGCCCGGTTGGCGGCGCGCGGCGGCGGCGCAGCGGTACTCAAGGCTCACTCCCCTCGCGGTCAGGTGCGAGCGGACTTTACCGCACCCAGCTTATGCCGGCGCCAGCTTCAGCCGCTCGAGATACTGACGGACCGCGTCGCGGAAGCCTTCGCTGCTCGTTACCGTGGTGCCGCCCGCGACCACCAGGATGAAGTCGCCGCGCGGCGTGCGGCTCACTTCCCTGACGTGACTCATGTTCACCAGGCACGAGCGGCTGATGCGCAGCATCGGCTGCGCCTGGAAGGAGCGCTCGGCCTGCTGCAGCGTGCTGCGAGCATGGAAGGTCTCGCGCCCGATGGTGAGGCGCACGTAATTACGGTCCGACTCGAGCACCTCGACCTGCGACACATCCAGCATGTGCATGCGGCTGCCGGCCTCGGCGAGTACCCGCGGCTGCGCCTCGCGCGCGCGCGCGCCGCGCTCGAGCTGCTCGAGCAGCGACTCGAGCGAGCGCCGCCGGTCGCCGCCGCTCTGCCCCTCGTGCCGCTGCCGCACGCGCGCCGCGGTGGCCCTGAAGCGCGCGTCGTCGAATGGCTTGAGCAGATAGTCGACCGCGCAGACCTCGAACGCCTCGAGCGCATAGTGGTCGTAGGCGGTCACGAACACGATGAGCGGCAGCGTTGCCGGATCGAGCGCGCGTGCCAGCGCCATGCCGGTCATGGAGTCCATCTGGATGTCGAGGAACAGCACGTGCGCTGGCCGGGCACGGATGGCCTCGAGCGCCGCGCGGCTGTCGCCGAACTCCCCGACCACGCTGAAGTCGCCTTCGCGCTCGCAGCACTCGCGCACCGTGCGGCGCGCCGCCGGCTCGTCGTCGACGATGATGACGTCCATCACTGATCGGCATCCGCGGGAACGCGGGCCGGCACCTCGGGGCCGTCGCGCAGCAGCGGCATGTGAATCTCCGCCACCCACTGCTGCTCGGCGCCCGGACCGGCCTCGAAGCTGGCGCGCTCGCCGAACTGCACCGCCAGCCGCTCGCGCACGTTCGCCAGCCCGATGCCGGGGCCGTGCAATCCGTGCCACGAGGGTGACAGGTTGTTGAGAACCCGCAGCACCAGCGTCTCGCCGACGACGCTCGCCTCGACGCGCACGGTCACCGGGCCCTCGTGGCCCGCCAGGCCGTGCACCACCGCGTTCTCGACCAGCGGCTGCAGGATCAGGCTCGGCACCCAGGCGAGCGGCGCCGCGTCGCGCCCCGGCACGCTGACGCTCAGACGGTCGGCGAAGCGCCGCTGCTGCAGCTGCAGGTACAGCTGCACGAACTGCAGCTCGTCGCCGAGGCGCGTGAACTCCTGCTCGCCCGCCGTCAGCAGCCGCCGCAGCAGGTCACCGAGCTGCACCACCATCGCCTGGGCGGCGGGCGGATCCCAGGTGATCTGTCCGCGGATGGTGTGCAGCAGATTGAAGAGCGTATGCGGCGACAGCTGCATGCGCAGCGCCGCGAGGTGTGCCGCGGCGAGCGCGCGCTCGAGCGCCGCCGAGCGCAGCTGCGAGTCGCGCAGACGCTGATAGAAGCCGAAGCTGGTGATGAGTGCGAGACCGAAGCCGTAGGTGATGAGGAAGCTGGTGGCGCTCGCGATCCAGGTGGGTACCGCCGGGCCGGCGAAGAATTCCTCCCAGCTCTCGTAGCTCTGCGCGGCCGGGTGCGTGATGCCCATGGTCCCGTGCCATTCGCCCATGACCATCTCGCCGAGCACCAGCGCCGGCGCCGCCAGCACCGCGAAGCCCAGTGCGCACGATAGCTGGATGGGGAGGGTTCGCCACAGCGGCCGCCAGCCGATGCGCAGCGAGGTCCAGGCGCACAATATGAAGAGCGGATAGAGCAGCAGGTGCTGCACCAGGCGCGCGTCCCACGGCGCGAAGAAGTCCGTTACGTTGAGCGACCTCAGGCTCTCCCCCATGGTGTTGGCGTACATGAGGTTCGAGAGCGCGACGTAGATCCAGAACCCGGTGAGCACCGCGAGCTGCGGCCAGAAGTTGCGGCGGGCGCGCGCGGCGCGCCGCTCGTCGGCGACGTCACCATCGCGGGCGACGCCGAGGAATGCGGGAGTGATTCGCTCGAGTGGTGAGGCGCTCATTCGCGGGAGCATAGCCTACGCCCAACGCCGCTCGCGTGCAGTTTGCCAGCGTGCTGGGACGATTCCGTCGATTCACGGGACGAATCCGCGTGACGCACGCCGCACGCTGCGCGCCATGCCGCTACCAGGAATGAGAGCCGGAAACGCCCGGTACGAAGTCGTCGTTCCGCGGGATCAACCCGTGGCGCGCCGTCTTTAAACGCCGCGGGCAATTGGGGAATCTACTCATCAGCGTCGCGAAGGTCGTGACGCGCTTGAAGGATCCGAGAACCTCAGTGTCCACAAAGGAGAAGCCCATGACCTCTGCAACGCTCAACCTTGGCGCGCGCCTGCGCACCGCCGCAGCCTTGGCCGTTCTCGCCGCCGGCACCGCCCTCGGCGCCGTTGGCAGCGCCCATGCCGCCACCGCCGACGCCCCGGCGCTCAGGGTCCGTTACTCGGACCTCAATCTTTCGACCGAGCAGGGATCGCTCGCTCTCTACGGGCGCATCGTGGACGCGGCGCGCCAGGTGTGCGCGGTCGACGACATCCGCGATCTGCAGGCCGTCGCCGCGGCGAAGGCCTGCCGCGAGCAGGCGATCGCGCAGGCCGTGCGCGACGTGAACAGCCCGATGCTGGCCTCGGTCTACGCCGAGCGCCTGCGGCAGGGTTGAGGAACGCGCCCGGAGGATCGTGGCGCTGACTTCGGACCGTGCACTCGCACGGGTGACGCGCCAGGGACGAGTCACCCGTGCGAGGGAGCGCTAGCCGACCCGCGCAAGCTCGGCGGCACTGAGGCGAATGTCCGCGGCCGCCACGTTCTGTTCCAGATGCGCAATTGAGGAAGTGCCGGGGATGGGCAGCATCGCCGGCGACTTGGCCAGCAGCCACGCGATCGCCATCTGCAGCACGCTCACGTGGTGCGCACTCGCGAGTCTCTCGAGCTCCCTGCCCGCGGACCCGCCCGCGAGCGTCTCGGCGGAGCCGCGCGCAATCGGCGCGTAAGGAATGAACGCCAGTCCCTCGCGCGCGCACAGCTCGAGCACGTCCTCGCCGGCCCGATCGGCGAAGTTGTAGGGATTCTGCACCGAGACGATGCGCGCCACGTGCCGTGCCCGCTCGAGCGCCTCCAGCCTGAAGTTGGACACGCCGATGTGGCGGATCTTGCCTTCGCTCTGCAGCCGCACGAGCTCGCCGAGCGACTCCTCGAGCGGTACTTTGGGATCGATACGATGCAGCTGGTAGAGGTCGATGCGCTCGAGCTTCAGGCGCTTGAGGCTTCCCTCGCACGCCGCGCGCAGATGCTCGGGCCGGCCGTCCGCCGCCCAGTCGTAGGGTCCGGGGCGCACGCTCCCACCCTTGGTGGCGATCACGAGTCCACGCGGGTAAGGATGCAGCGCCTCGGCGATCAGCCGCTCGTCGACGTCGGGACCGTAGGCATCGGCGGTGTCGATGAAATTGACGCCGAGCTCGACCGCCCGTCGCAGCACGCGACGAGCCTCGGCCGCGTCCTTCGGCTCACCCCAGATCCCGGGCCCGGTGAGGCGCATGGCGCCGAAGCCGAGCCGGTGCACGCTGAGATCCCCGACCCTGACGGTCGCCATGCTGCGATCATAGACTACAGCCGCGCGCGCGCGAACAGCATGTAGGGCGTCGGCCGATAGCCGTAGCGCCAAAAAAAAGGGCGCCCCCGGGGGACGGGGGTCGCCCGATGAATCTGTCAGCGCTGAGTTCTTAAGCGGCCTTCTTCGTTCCCGCGGCGCGGCTGGCGGCGTCGGTGGCGAAGTTGCTGACCGACTCCTGCACCTCGGAGGCCAGGGTCGAGAACTCCTGCGCGCGCGAGCGCAGCTTGTCGCTCAGCTGGTGGCTGAGTTCCGCCTGCTTGGCGAGCAGGTCGGCGACGGCCTGGGTGCCGACGGCAGCCCGGGCGCTGAGAGCGGCCTTGGTCTGGGCGATGCCCGCCTCGAGATAGTCACCCGCAACGGCATAGTTGAAGCGGGCAAAGCGCTCCAGCGCCTTGAAGCCATCCTGCTGCGCCTTGCCGAAGGAGGCGACGGTCTCCTTGTAGGTCTCGAGCCAGGTATTGAGATCGTAGTTGCGGTCGGTCATGGCGAGCTCCTCGTCAAAAGCGGTTTGGCGTGGCGGTGAGGAGGATTCTAGCGATTTTTGTATGCATTGCAAGAAGACAAAGGGGTGCTGCGGGGTTACCGCCATAGATAGCCTATATAAGCGTCATTTCATGAAATATTCATGCGCTTATAACGGCGCCGTCTTGTGCAATGCATACTGGCTATACGAGTGCGGGAGGGCGCCCTCGCCGGCTCCCCCGGCGCGCCGCGCTCCCTTGGTAAAATCCACCGATGCCCGCCAGCAAAATGCCCGTCGCGGACCTGGCCAAGCACATCGGCGAGGAGATCGGCGTCTCCTCCTGGATCCTGCTCGATCAGAGCCGCATCGACGAATTCGCCCGTTGCACGGGCGATCACC